>Stewie_p2__coassemble_8716_pt1 | contig 2900 bp, 1 predicted proteins | sample Stewie_p2__metabat2_high_PE_004 | metagenome-assembled genome bin Stewie_p2 | reverse complement strand
ACACCGCCAATCGTTACATTGTCGAGCAATTCGTCGCGACTTACGCCCATCACGTCCATCGACATTTGACAGGCAATGAACTCTACGCCATTGTCGATGGCCTGCTGGCGGAGCGATTCGAGCGAGTCGATGCCTTTGCGGTTCATGATGTAGCGCATCATGCGTCGTCCCATTCCGCCCATGTTCATTTTCGAAAGCTTCAGTGCCGTAGAGTCGCCAGGCATCATCATGCCAAACATTTTGGCAAAGATGTCCTTGTGGACCTTGGGTTTGCTTTGTTTCTTAATGACATTCAGCCCCCAGAAGGTAAAGAAAATGGTTACTTTTTTGCCCGTGGCAGCAGCACCGTTGGCCAGCACGAAGGTGGCCAGGGCTTTGTCGAGGTCGTCGCTGAACATGATGAAAGTTTTGCCGTCGCGCGGCGGAAGTGCCGGAGTGGCTGTGGCTGACTGCGGAGCTACGGCAGGAGTGCCCTTGGTAACGCAAACGCAGTAACGGCCGTTCTGTTCGGTATGCGACACGAAGGTATTGCCCGTGGTTTCGCACCATGACTCAGCATCGCGGGGGAAACCGGGATCGGAAGCTATGACTTCAAGACTTTGACCGGGCTCCATGCTGTCGAGTTTGTTTTTGAGTTTCATGATTGGTCCCGGACAGGAAAGTCCGCAGGCATCGAGACGGAGCGATGCGGGGACTGCAACGGGCTGCGTCTGAACCACCGGAGTGGGCTGTTCGGACTTCGCTGCCGGCGCACAGGAGGCAAAGGGGACGGGTTCGGGCAACGTGGCAGTGGCTGCCTTGTAGACTTTCAGTCCGCCGACAAGGTTGCGCACATCGGTGAAACCGTTGAGCTGCAAAATGTTGGAGGCCAAATAACCGCGCAAACCTACACCGCAGAACACAAAGATGGGTTTATCGGCGGGAAGTTCGTCCAAACGGTTGCGAAGGTCGTCGAGCGGAATATTCACGGCACCGGGCAGAGAACCCAACCCGAACTCCAGCTCAGTGCGGACATCGAGCAGGGTGACAACCGAGGGGTCGGCATCGCGCAACTCGCGCCAGTAAAGCGGCTGCATGCGGTGGGTCAACACGTTTTCGGCCACATAGGCTGCCATGGCCACGGGGTCCTTGGCCGACGAGAAGGGAGGCGCATAGGCCTGTTCCAGGGCCATGAGGTCGTAGATGGTGTCATGATGTTTGATGGCCAGGGCTATTTCGTCGATGCGTTTGTCGACTCCGCTGCGTCCCACAATCTGTGCACCAAAGATGCGGCCGTCAGTGGGCGAAAACACGAGTTTGAGCGTAAGAGGGGTGGCACCAGGATAGTAGCCGGCATGGTCGTTGGGGTGAATCGTTATGCTCTGATAATCAATGTCCCACTGCTTAAGCCGCTTGGCAGGCAAACCGGTGGCGGCTACGGTGAGGTCGAACACCTTGGCTACGGAAGTGCCGATGGCGCCTTCGTATGAGCGACTGTTGCCCAGCACCATGTTGTCGGCCACCAAACGCGCCTGGCGGTTGGCAGGTCCGGCAAGGAAGTTGAGCCAGGGTTTACCAGTGAGGGGATGGGGATATTCGATGGCATCGCCCACGGCATAAATGTCGGGATCGGAGGTTTGCAGGTATTCGTTGACCTTGATTCCGCGCATCTCGCCCAATTCAAGTCCTGCCTCTTCGGCCAGACGGGTGTTGGCGCGTACGCCGATGCTGAGAATAACAAGGTCGGCCTCAACACTCTTGCCCGAAGCGAACTGCACCTGAATGCCCGTGGGGGTGGATTGGAAAGCGGAAACTGCTTGTTTCAGATAGAGGCGCACGTGCTTTTGCAACAAATGTTCATGCACGAGCGAGGCCATGGAATAGTCGATGGGAGCCATTACCTGATCGGCCATCTCGACAATGCCCACCTCGGCTCCGGCCTCAACCAGATTTTCGGCCATTTCCAATCCGATGAAACCACCACCAATAATGAGGGCACGCTTCACGGTGTGCTGCGTCAGATAGGCCTTGATGCGGTCGGTGTCGTTGACATTGCGCAACGTAAAAATGCCTTCGCTGTCGATGCCGGGCAGAGGCGGCTTGACGGGCGATGCTCCGGGCGAAAGGAGCAGTTTGTCGTAGGTTTCGGTGTAGCTGGTACCATCAGCTTTACGCACTTCAACGGTTTTGGCCTTGCGGTCGATGCTTACCACTTCCTGCGAGGTACGAACGTCCACATTCAATCGGCGTGAAAAGCCTTCGGCGGTTTGCACCAGCAGTTTTTCGCGTTCGGCGATGGTGCCACCTATATAATAAGGTAGGCCACAGTTGGCATAGGAAATATACTCTCCTTTTTCAAACAGGATAATTTCGTCGTTTTCGGTCAGTCGGCGCAAACGAGCGGCAGCGGTGGCACCGCCTGCTACTCCACCTACAATCAAATGCTTCATATATTCGTTTTTTTATTTGTCAGATTTACTCAAAACTCCTTTGTTTATCGAGGTTTATTTTATTTTCCATTGGAAAATATTGCAAATATACAAGCATTTAGCAAAGTAGCAATAGCGAAGGCGAATTTTTAAATTGTTTTAAGAAATTCCATGCAATTTATGGAGGATACAACGCAGCCTAAGCGGAAAAAGAAGGACTGTCGCATTGGTATGAAAGAGAGAGTGGCTGTTTGGGATAAAAAATAATCAGGAAAGGCTGCGGCTATCAACACTTGTGCTGTGCGAAACGGATTTAACACCTTTCTAAACAAAGCTAAAACGCAACTACCGGCCTCAACGCTGAATATGGGGCGAAAAAGGCGGACCGGAAACCAAGGTAGTGGCATTTCTGAAAGTGCTGATTATCATTTATTCCAAGCTTGTTGAAAAAGTCTCGGAACTAATTTCAACTAGGTCGGAACTAATTTGCAC
>Stewie_p2__coassemble_2923_pt1 | contig 9071 bp, 7 predicted proteins | sample Stewie_p2__metabat2_high_PE_004 | metagenome-assembled genome bin Stewie_p2 | reverse complement strand
AACGCCTCAAAAATTAAGGCAAATCTTGAATTTCATAAAAGTTCAGACGACTTCACAATCTGCAAATTTATGATTTTTTTTGCAAGTATCTGGGCTTTGTCCCAAATTAGTGGCGATGTCCCGCCTGCCGACGTGGTTTTCTTTCACCATCCCAATCACATTTGCAGCAAAGGAATAGGGTGGGTGTGGCGGTTTTTCCGCACGCGTCGTTACAGCGTTTCAAGTAACCTTTCGGCATCAATCCTTTTCCTGTCAACCGACAAAAAAAGGCGCACACAGTCAAACTGTATGCGCCTTATGATTAAGCTATAGGTTTTGCAACCTAAGCAGCTGAGTCAAATGCTTGATTAGAGCTTCGGACCAGCAGCAACGAGAGCCTTACCAGCTTCGTTACCGGTGAACTTAGCGAAGTTCTTGATGAAGCGGCCAGCGAGGTCCTTAGCCTTTTCTTCCCACTGAGCAGCGTCAGCGTAAGTGTCGCGAGGATCGAGGATCTTCGAATCAACACCGGGGAGTTCGGTAGGAACAACGAAGTCGAAGAAGGGAACCGTCTTCGTAGGAGCCTTGTCGATAGAACCGTCGAGGATAGCGTCGATGATACCACGAGTGTCGCGGATAGAGATACGCTTGCCGGTACCATTCCAACCCGTGTTAACGAGGTAAGCCTTAGCACCAACCTTTTCCATCTTCTTCACGAGTTCTTCAGCATACTTCGTGGGGTGCAAGCTCAAGAAGGCAGCACCGAAGCAAGCAGAGAAAGTAGGAGTGGGTTCAGTGATACCACGTTCCGTACCGGCCAACTTAGCGGTGAAACCAGAGAGGAAGTAGTACTGAGCCTGTTCGGGGTTCAGGATAGAAACGGGAGGAAGCACACCGAATGCGTCAGCTGAGAGGAAGATAACCTGGTGAGCGTGAGGACCCTTAGAAACGGGCTTCACGATGTTTTCGATGTGGTAGATAGGATAAGATACACGAGTGTTCTCGGTAACAGTCTTATCAGCGAAGTCAATCTTGCCGTTAGCGTCAACGGTTACGTTCTCGAGGAGAGCGTCGCGACGGATAGCGTTGTAGATGTCGGGTTCGCTTTCCTTGTCGAGGTTGATAACCTTAGCGTAGCAACCACCTTCGTAGTTGAACACACCTTCGTCGTCCCATCCGTGTTCGTCGTCACCGATGAGCTTACGCTTCGGGTCGGTAGAGAGGGTAGTCTTACCCGTACCAGAGAGACCGAAGAAGATAGCAGAGTCAGTGCCTTCCATGTTGGTGTTGGCAGAGCAGTGCATTGAAGCGATGCCGCGGAGGGGGTTCAGGTAGTTCATGATAGAGAAGATACCCTTCTTCATTTCACCACCGTACCAAGTGTTGAGGATAACCTGTTCGTTGGTCTTGAGGTTGAACACAGTAGCAGTTTCAGAGTTCAAGCCGAGTTCTTTGTAGTTCTCAACCTTTGCTTTAGCAGCGTTGAACGAAACGAAATCGGGTTCACCGTAAGCTTCGAGCTCTTCAGCCGTCGGACGGATGAACATGTTCGTTACGAAGTGAGCCTGCCAAGCAACTTCCATGATGAAGCGAACCTTCAAGCGAGTTGCGGGGTTAGCACCACAGAAAGTATCGACAACGAAAAGACGCTTGCCGCTCAATTCCTTCACAGCCTTAGCCTTGAGGTCAGCCCAAGCCTCTTCAGAGCAAGGCTTGTTGTCGTTCTTGTATTCATCAGAAGTCCACCATACAGTATCCTTGCTGGCTTCGTTGTATACGAAGAACTTATCCTTGGGTGAACGGCCGGTGTAGATACCGGTCATCACGTTAACGGCACCGAGTTCAGTTTCCTGACCTACCTCAAAACCTTTGAGGCTGGCTTTGGTTTCCTCTGCGAACAATACGTCGTACGAGGGGTTGTGCAGAATTTCAGTGACACCCGTGATACCGTACTTGGTTAAATCTAATGTTGCCATAATGATTTTGTATTTTATAGAAAATAAATGGTTTGCATTTTAAGCTTTGACGAACTGCCGGAAGCAACCCTTCAAAACCGCAGCAAATGTACAAAAAAAGTAGGGCAGATGAAACCTTTTAACGCAATTTTATGCACTAATCAATCAAAACTTTCTTTTTTCTCCGATAGAACACATGTGATGATTACATTTTCACTCCTTAACTCGGTGATGAAAGCTTTTTCCCTTACTTTTTTTGCCACTTGCTTCCGGTTGGGTTTGCCGGGATTCCGGGGAAATTTTCGGGCAGTAGTCAGCGTTTGGGAGCTGTTTTATGCTTCGTGGTTCTCGGACGTTTGTGTCTGTTTGCGCAGGGTGAGGAACAGGGCAAACACAAAGAACACCAGAATCACGCCCAATGCACCAAAGGCAATGCTGTTGGTCGTGGTCACCGTGGCGGGACGGAACTCCATCATCACCTCGTGGCTGCCGGCAGGCACTTTCAGTGCGCGCAGCACATAGTTCACACGGCCCGGTTCAGCAGGCTGTCCGTCGATGGTGGCTGTCCAGCCCGGATAATAAATTTCGGAGAACACCACCAAACCGCCCTTGTTGCTTTCAACGCGGTATTTCAGCAGGTTAGGCTCGTAGCTCAGCAGCGTAACGCGGCCCGAGTCGAGTGCCGAACCGTCGAGTTGGGCTTTGAAGCGTTTGTCGGCCACGGCAGCGTGCTTCGTGTCGAGCGATGCAAGACCGGCCATTTCGGCATCGGCATTGTCTACAAAGCGCAGGTTACGAACAAACCATCCGTTGCCGTTGGCATACGGGTTCATGATGGCTTGAGCCTGTGCACCCTGACCGAAAATCAGGTATTTCGTATTCAGCATGTTCACCGTGGGCGCAATGCTGTCGCCGTTCACCTGTGCCATGTTGCCCGCAGCCTTGCTGATGGCCTCGACCAGGTGGTTCAGTTCGCCGCTCAACCGACGCTCGATGAGGTCCTGATAGCGATGCAGTTTGGCAGCGTGGTAACCGCCGATAGAGTGGTGGTAGTACGACGTGGCGTTCGACGTTTCGTTAAACGTCTGTCCGCCGCCCAGGTTGGCCACACGGTAGTAAGTCGTGTCTTTCAGAATCTGCTCGTCGGCAGGCGTTTTGGTAAAGCCCTCCAGCTGCACCGTGGGGTCGGTAAAGCTGTCGTTGTTCAAGTATCGCTTGTCAATTTGCCACAGGTCAACCAACGAAATGAGCGCCAGGAGCGAGCACATCATCCATCCCTTGATTTTCTCCTCGGCATAGGCCCAAAGGAACAGGATGCTCAGCACAATGATGAAGAACGAGCGGAAGGCATCGGTCGAAAGAATGGCGTGGTGCATGCTCGTCAGCGCCGCACGGTAGGTGTTCACCAATTCGGGCGGGAATCCGCCTTGCAGCAGTGCGCCAAACGTGTCGGTGTCGGCTTGCGACAAGCAGTCGCCGGCCATCGAGGGAGCCATCCACAGCAGCAGGCAAAGGCCGAATGTGCTGACTAAGGCTACGGGCAAACCGATTTTGGCGCGCAGGGGCATCTCTTTGAAATGCGTCAGGCGAAACAGCACCTTGTTCTGCATCACCTCGTAAAGGCAGAGCACGGCCAGTAGCGGCATGGTGAATTCGGCAATAACCAGGGCCGAACTAACGGTGCGGAACTTGGCATACATCGGCAAATTGTCGATGAGCCAGTTTGTGATGGCCGGTGAATTTTTACCCCAGGCAAAGAGCAGACTCACAATGGTCGAGAGCAGCAAGGCCCACTTCATCGGGCCGCGCACATAGAACAAGCCCAGTACGAAAAGGAAGCATACAAAGGCACCTACGTACACGGGGCCAACGGTGAAGGGCTGATCGCCCCAGTACTGCTGAATGCCCGGCGGATAGGCCTGAATGCCCGATTGTTGCAGCGCCTGCTGCGTTTGTCCGGCACAATCGTAGAACTCGTTGTAGCCCTCAAGGTCCTCCACGCCTTCGCGGTCAAGGATTGACGACGAGCCGCCGCCCTTGAAGTCGGGAATCAGCAGCGTCAGCGTTTCGTCGATGCCGTAGCTCCATGCCGTAATGTAGTCGCGGTCCAGACCATCGGTAGCCTTTTGTGCCTTATCGTCTTTCGCGAGTGCCGTCAGTTCGGCTTTGCCGCGCATGGATTCCTTTGAGTATTCGTAAGTATGATACAGGTTGGGCAGGTTGGCCATAACGCCCAACACACCGCCCAGCACCACCATACCGGTGGCCTTGAACCAGTGTCCCCACTGCTTTTTCAGCAATGCGTCGATGCCGTAGGCCAGCACCACGAAGAGCATGACGAACAGGAAGTAGTAGGTCATTTGCAAGTGGTTGCTCACCACCTGAAAGGCTGTAAACAAAGCCGTAACGGCTCCGCCCAGCAGGTATTTATGGCGGTAGCACAGCACCAAACCGCCGATGGTGGGCGGAATGAAAGCCAGCGTCATCACCTTCCAAATGTGTCCGGCAGCAATAATTATCAGGAAATACGACGAAAAGGCCCAGATAACCGAGCCCAGCGCAGCCAAATAGGGCTTAAAGTTGAAGGCGCGCAACAGCACGTAGAACCCTAACAAATAGAGAAATAGGTAGCTGATGGCAGGAAAGAACTTGTCTGTCCAAAGGCCGAAAGCCGAAGCCAACCCTGAAACCGTTTTAGTGGCACTGTACGAAGGGGCCATCTGGTAAGTGGGCATACCGCTGAATATGGCATTCGACCAGCGCGTCACTTCGCCGTCGTGCGAGGCCATATACTCCTTTTGCTCCTGACCAAGCCCCACGGCAGCCACACTGTCGTGTCCGCCCAATACCAACCCTTCGCTCAGCGGCGTCAGGAAATAAAAGGTACTGAGCAACAAGAAAATGACCACCACGAGTATGTCGCTGCCACTTTTCTTGATGATGTCCGAGAATTGCATAAATGTTTTGTTTTATGTGGTTTTGAAAAATAATCGGTGTAAGATGGGTGAATTGTTTTTTTTGAGCACCTATTTAATGAAGTCGTCTGAACTTTTATGAATTTCAAGATTTGCCTTAATTTTTGAGGTGTTTTTGGGCCTTGAAGAAGGAGTGTAGCGAGCTACACGACTGATGAAAGGTCAAAAAAACGGCCAAAAGAAAGGTGAAGATTGAATTTAGAAGAGATAAATCTCCAAATCAAATCTTCGTCAGAAAAGTTTAGACGACTTCCATATGTGCAAAGGTAATCATTTGTACTGATTGAACGCTTGTCAGCGCTCCTTTTAAAAAAGGAGAAACAAGAAACGGCCCATACCCCTATGTAATAAGCAAGGCTGTATGCGCCTCACGGCGGATACAGCCTCTTTCGTCATTTACCTAAAAAACACTATTACCTTTTGTATATTTTCGCTGCTGTAAGGGTAGTATGTAAATACTGACCATACAGTGTTGCGTTTCGTTCCACAAATATACGCTTTCTATTTTAAATATGCAAAATATTTTCGTAAAACTGAACATTTTTAAGGATATTGTTACGTATTTTGCGGTTTTCAACCCACTAAAAAGCCATTTTTTACGAAAATGAACAAACCTTTCGGTGTGCGTGTCTGTCCGCTCAACGAAATCCTTGTGCTTTGCAGTTCCGCCCCATGCCTTGTCAGCTTGCCTCCCGGCACAGCATTACATTTCTTTGCCCCACCATTGCCATTAGCACCTTGCAGATAACGCCTTTGATACTAATAAATAGTTACAAAAGGCAAGTATTTATCGAAAAAACTTGCTCGCCCCCTTTTAAAGAGCTACCTTTGCATTGGATTTAAAAGAATAGTAATAACCGGTCTCCGAAAGGCGGAGGCCACAAGACGTAAAAAAAGATGGACAACAACAAAATGATTAGCATGCTGAAGTATCAGCTCAAGCGTTATCAGGCTATGGGTAATGGTGCAAAATGTCAGAGCCTCCGCAGCCAGATTAACAAGTTACAAACAATCGGACAATTCAATATGGCCAACTAATACAATAAGTGCCGTATTTAAATAACCTAATCACAGCAGGAACGAAGTTGCCAGCAAAGGCGCTTCGTTCCTGCTTTTTTTGTATCTATTTTCTTGTGCTCAGTCATAAAAGCGTGTGATAAAACTCAACAACGCATCCCGGGTTTCAGACAGGTCTACCTGACTTACTTTCTGTTGTAACACCATGTCAAAGAACGCTGAATGAATAAATAAGGAATATTGTTTTTTCATCCGTTTAGGCTAATGTGCAGTTTATCCATACTGCAGTGCTGCCTTTATTGCTATTGTGATGTCAGTGCAAACCGAATACAGAGCGATGAGAACTGGCTCTCAAAAGTTATGCTGAGGTGCAGCCTAAGTTCGCGAAGCAAAGATACAACATGTACAACCCGAAATCCAAATTTTTTGGTTCTGTAACGTTTTGTATGGCTAACCGTTTCAAGCCTCACCGGTCTCTTTGCCGTAAATGTTAAACAGTAAACCGTCGAGTAAGTGAAATTATACGAAAATTTTCAGCCTATTTTTCCATCTGCCTGCCGTTGTTTGAACCACGCGATGAACTATCGTCAAAATTTGCTCCGTGATTGTCCGAATTAGTTCCGAGCCAGTCGAAATTAGTTCCGAGCCAGTCGAAATTAGTTCCGAGCTAGTTTGAAATAGTTCCGAGCTAGTTTCAATAATCTTGGAACTACTGATAATCAGCGTTTTCAGAAAAACGCCCCAATCGGTTCTACACCCGCTCATTCCGCCTTGCAATAATGCTAAAGGCGAACTCGTTCATTTCCACCTTTATTCACCTGTTTGTTAAATCCGCCCCTGCGCACCCGAAGCCGCGAAATGTTTCCCCATTCAAAGTGATTGGTAGTTTCACGTTGAAGAATAGCAAGAAGCACAAAGTTAAAAATTACGGTTGGCATTTACTCGTAATGGTCATTACCCACACGTTGCAACATAGACCCAAATGCCCCCTAATATCGCACCTCAAAAATTTTCCCACATCTCCGAATGGGAAATCAGCCCTTTATCTACGGGCATTCCGGTGCGTTATTCACACGCGAAAAAAATGGAATCGGGATACAACATTTTATCTCTTGCTGATTCTCAAAACGTACGAAACAGCTACGTTTTACTTTACTCAAATGTCAAAGCCCCCACACCTTTTTGCTACTGATTCGCTATCCCCACTAAAAATCTACTGAGCCAAAAGGTCACCTGAAAGTCACCACGAAAAGAAAAAGCACCTACAGAAACTCTGTAAGTGCTTGATTATTAGTGTGGACCAGCTTGGGCTTGAACCAAGGACCTCCAGATTATGAGTCTGTTGCTCTAACCAACTGAGCTACAAGTCCGATGAAGGTGGCGGGTGACGACTTTGTGGGGCGTCGGCTACCATTCTGACTGCAAAAGTAAGGATTTCTGTTGGAATAAACAAAAAAACGGGGGATTGTTTGTTCACTTTTTCTTTCTATGGTGGTTTCTTTCGTATATTTGTCGTAATTTTGCATAGAAAGGAGCTTGATTGCAAGCGAAAGGCTCCGTTTCCTGTTTTGATATAAAAAATAATTAAATATATGGCACAAAAACCAAGTATTCCTAAGGGAACCCGCGATTTCGGTGCTGTCGAAATGGCGCGTCGCAACTATATTTTCAATACCATCCGCGAGGTGTATGCACTCTATGGATTCCGACAAATTGAAACACCGGCTATGGAGAACCTTTCGACGCTGATGGGTAAGTATGGCGAAGAGGGCGATAAATTGCTGTTCAAAATTCTGAATTCGGGCGATTTCAAACTCAAAACTTCGGCCGAGGAATATGCTGAGGCTTCGGCAGCGCATCTGGCTGCACGCTTCTGCGAAAAGGGCTTGCGCTACGACTTGACTGTGCCTTTTGCACGCTATGTGGTGCAGCACCGCGATGAACTCCAAATGCCGTTCAAACGCTATCAGATTCAGCCCGTGTGGCGTGCCGATCGTCCGCAAAAGGGACGTTACCGCGAGTTCTACCAGTGTGATGCCGACGTGGTGGGCTCCGACTCGTTGCTCAATGAGGTGGAACTGATGCAAATCGTCGACGAGGTGTTCACGCGCTTCGGCATTCGTGTTTGCATTAAAATCAATAACCGCAAAATCCTGACGGGTATCGCTGAAATCATTGGCGAGGCCGACAAGATTGTTGACATTACCGTAGCCATCGACAAGCTCGACAAAATCGGGCTTGACAAGGTGAACGAAGAGTTGCTCGCAGTGGGGCTGACGCCCGAGGCTGTTGAAAAATTGCAGCCTATCATTTCGCTGTCGGGAAGCAACGAGGAAAAACTCGAAACCATGCGACAGGCTTTGGCCGAGAGCGAAACGGGGCTGAAGGGTATCGACGAGGTGGCTTTTGTGCTCGAAACGCTTAAAAACAGCGAATTGCACAATGCCATTGAGCTGGACCTGACGCTGGCGCGCGGACTGAACTATTACACGGGTTGCATTTTCGAAGTAAAGGCACTCGACGTGCAAATCGGTTCGATTACGGGCGGTGGTCGTTACGATAACCTGACGGGTATTTTCGGTTTGCCGGGCTTGAGCGGTGTGGGCATTTCGTTTGGTGCCGATCGCATTTACGACGTGTTGACGCAGCTCGATCTTTATCCTTCGGAAACGGCTTCGGGCGCTCGTGTGCTGTTCATGAACTTTGGCGACAAAGAGGCGGCTCACTGCCTGACACTGGCGGCTCGCCTTCGCAAGGCCGGCATTGCTACGGAGGTTTACCCCGATGCCGTGAAAATGAAGAAGCAAATGAGCTATGCCAATGCGCAGCAAGTGCCTTTCGTAGCACTGGTGGGCGAAAGCGAAATGGAACAGGGCGTGGTAACGCTCAAGGATATGCAAAAGGGCGAACAGCAAACGGTTAGCGTAGAGCAGTTGATTGAACTGTGCCGCTAAACAACTTTCTGATATTGTACGCTCGCGCCTTGTGAGCTAAAAAAAAAGCACACACTGACCAAAAGGTAAAACCTTAGGTTGGTGTGTGCTTTTTTTGTGTGCAGATTTTCCAGCATGCCGGTGTGCCGTTTTCGGGCATTGGGGTTACTTTCGTCCGAAGTCGGCCGGTATTTCGCCCCAGCGCGGCGTGT
>Stewie_p2__coassemble_2914_pt1 | contig 9111 bp, 8 predicted proteins | sample Stewie_p2__metabat2_high_PE_004 | metagenome-assembled genome bin Stewie_p2 | reverse complement strand
CCCGTTTGTTGGTGGCTCGGTCGCTGCTGACGGAGGATGGGGTGATTTTTATTTCAATTGATGATAATGAGTTGACCAATCTACGTAAAATATGTGATGAAATTTTTGGAAGTTCTAATTTTGAAGCAACGATTATTCCTATTTCTAATCCAGGTGGTAGAGATTATAAACAAGTAGCTATCACCAACGAATATCTCTTGATATATTCAAAGAGTGGCGCATCTATGTTGAATGAAATGCCTCAAAAGGCTGATTTTAAGTTTTCTGATTCATATGGAGGGTATGAGCCAAGAGAATTACGTAATCGTAATCCAAAATTTCATAGTGGAAATCGTCCAAATTTATTCTATCCATTCTTCGTGAATCCAAACTTGAAAGATAATAATGGATATTGTCCTGTAAGTCTCCAACCATCAGAGGATTATACAATTGAAGTCAAGCCTTATAATAGTCAGGGTTCTGAAAGTGTATGGAGATGGGGAAAGCCACGTGCTGCTCAAAACATTTTGCTTAACTCTACAGATAGAAGTCAAATAATAGCTCGTCAAAAAAGTGATGGTAATTGGAATATTTACGAAAAGTGCCGAAGATGTACAATAAAAGCAAAGTCTTTGTGGGATGAAACCGAAATGCGAACAGAAAATGGAACACGAGAAGTCAGATCTCTATTTGGTTCTACTTTTTTTGACCATCCCAAACCTTTAGGACTGCTAAAACGCTGTGTAATAATGGGTAGTGATGAAGATTCACTAGTTCTTGATTTCTTCTCCGGCTCCTCCACTACAGCCCATGCCGTAATGCAATTCAATGCCGAAGACGGGGGCAACAGAAAATTCATCATGGTACAGCTTCCCGAAGAAACACCCGAGGACAGCGAAGCACGCAAGGCTGGTTATAAAACAATCCCCGAAATAGCCAAAGAACGCATCCGTCGTGCCGGAAAGAAAATCAAGGAAGAATCTCCTTTGACGACTCAGAACCTTGACACCGGTTTCCGCGTCTTCCGTTTGGACGAAAGCAACTATCTGGAAGTGAAGAAGTCGCCGAAGGAATACGACCAAGATATGTTGGGACTGTTTGTGGATAATATCAAGGCAGATAGAACAGATTTGGACTTGCTCTTCGGCTCGATGTTAGCTTGGGGCGTGCAGTTGGATATGCCGATGACTACCGAGCAAGTGAATGGTTGTACGGTTTACACGGTGAACGAAGGCGACTTGGTGGCTTGCTTCTCAGAGCCTATTACCGACAAAGTGATTCAAACAATGGCCGACAAGATGCCGCTGCGCATCCTGTTCCGCGACTCCTGCTTCACCGACGATGCCCAGAAAATCAACATCTACGAGCAGTTCAAGCAGTTGCTGGATTGGGCGGACGATGAGGCCTTCAAGAATATCAAAGTGATTTAAAAAGAAAGAAATGGAAGAGCAAAACAATAAGATACTCATCTATACAGGTGCGGATGGCCTAACCAAGATAGATGTGAAGTTGGAAGAGGAAACACTTTGGCTGACGCAGGCACAGATGTGCGAACTGTATCAGACCTCCAGAACGAATGTGGTAGAACACATCAGACATATCTATGAAGAGGGAGAATTGCAGGAAGAGGCAACCTGTCGGAAATTCCGACAAGTTCGCCAGGAAGGTGAGCGCATGGTGAGCCGGGAAATCCCTTACTACAACCTCGATATGATTATCGCCTTGGGTTATCGCGTGCGCTCCATCATCGCTACCCGCTTTCGCCAATGGGCCACTCAGCGGCTGAAGGAATACATCACCAAAGGTTTTACGATGGATGACGAACGGCTGAAGAAATTGGGCGGAGGCGGTTATTGGAAAGAACTGATAGAACGCATCCGCGATATTCGCGCCACAGAGAAGGTGTTCTATCGGCAGGTGTTGGAAATCTACGCCACGAGCATTGACTATGACCCTCGTGCATCGGTGTCGCAGGAGTTTTTCAAGAAGGTGCAAAACAAGATTCACTATGCCATACACGGACACACCGCCGCCGAACTCATCGTGGAGCGTGCCGACTCGGAAAAAGACTTTATGGGATTGTTTACCTTTAGGGGTAATCAGCCAACCTTGGCGGAAGCCCGTACGGCAAAGAATTATCTGGATGAGAAAGAACTCCGTGCCATGGGACAGTTGGTTTCGGGGTATCTGGACTTTGCCGAACGGCAAGCCGAAAAAGAAGTACCGATGACCATGGACGATTGGGCAAAGTACCTGGACCGCATACTCACTTCTACCGGTGAACAGCTGTTGCAGGATGGAGGAAAGATATCTCATCTGGAAGCCATGGAGCATGCCACCACGGAATATAGAAAATACAAGCAACGTACGCTCAGCGATGTGGAACAGGATTATCTGGCCGCCATCAAAGCAATTAGTGATAAGGGCAAGAAAGGAGGCAAATCGTGAAAATAAAATATAAGCATCAACGCTTTCAGGCCGAAGCAGCCAAATGTGTGACCGACGTCTTTTTGGGGCAGCCTAAAAGCGAAGGCTTGGACAGCTTCCTGATGGACCAAGGAACAAACCGTGGATTGTTTGAAGTGGAAGGGTTTGGAAACGCTCCGATAGCCTTGAGCCGCGACAGCCTTTGCGACAATGTCCGCAGCATTCAAATGGCCCAGGGCTTGAAGCCGATTGAACAGCTGCAGGGCGAAGGATTGACGCTGACCATTGAAATGGAAACCGGTACAGGTAAAACCTATACCTATATCAAGACGATGTTTGAACTGAACCGCCTTTATGGTTGGTCGAAGTTCATCATCGTGGTGCCCAGCATTGCGATTCGTGAAGGCGTGTTCAAGAGTTTTGAAAGCATGGCCGAGCACTTTGCCACGGAGTATGGCAAGCGCATGCAGTACTTTGTCTATGACTCCAAGCAACTTTCAAAAATCGACGGTTTTGCACAAGACAATGGTATCCATGTGATGGTGATTAACACCCAGGCTTTCAATGCTTCGTTGAATGAAGAGAAGAACCAGGAAGGCCGTAAGGGTGATGCTGCAGCCCGTATCATCTTCTCCCGTCGCGATGAATTCGGTTCTCGCCGACCGATTGATATTTTGGCTAAGACCAACCCTATCCTGATTATCGACGAGCCGCAGAGTGTGTTGGGAACAGACAAGAAGAATGCCACCCGTAAGGGTATCGAGCTCTTTCATCCGCTCTTCAAACTGCTTTACAGTGCTACGCACCGCAAAGATGACATCTATAACCTCGTGTTCCGTCTTGATGCCATCGATGCCTTCAACAAGAAACTGGTGAAGAAGGTAGAAGTGCGTGGCGTACACCAAGTGGGGTCTACAGCAACCAACGGTTATGTATTTCTGGATGAAATTGTTATCAGCAAGGGAAATCCAAGAGCCCGTATCGGGTTTGACGTAAAAACGGCCAACGGTACGCGCCAAGTGCTGCGTCTGGTAGATGAACATTTCAACTTGAAAGAACAGAGCGGCGGACTGCATGAATACGATGACAACTATGTGATAAACCGCATTGATGGCTTGACCGGCACAATTCATTTCCTGAACGGCTTGACACTGCAAGAGGGAGAAATGGTGGGAGCTGCCAACGAAGATTTGGTGCGCCGTATGCAAATTCGTGAAACAATTAAGACGCATTTGGAACGGGAACGCCAACTGTTTCCCAAGCATATCAAGGTGCTGTCGTTGTTCTTTATTGACCATGTAGAGAATTACCGTATCTATGACAAGGACGGAGCAGAGAAAGGAAAGTATGCCCAAATATTTGAGGAGGAATACCAGCGAGCTTTGCAGGAATTTATGCCAACCTTTACGGATGGCGAATACACCCGTTTCTTGTCTGACTATCGTAATGCGTGTGAAAACATTCACGATGGCTACTTCTCTGTCGATGGAAAAGGGAGAATTGTGGAATCTGGTACTAGGAAGGAGGGCCAAAATGAAGAACGAGGCTTCAACCTGATTATGAAGGATAAAGAGCGTCTGCTGAGTCAGGATTGTCCGGTACGTTTCATCTTTTCGCACTCGGCCTTGAAGGAAGGTTGGGATAACCCCAATGTGTTCCAGATTTGTACGCTGAAAGATACTTCTAACGAAATCAAGAAGCGTCAGGAAGTGGGACGCGGTATGCGTCTTTGTGTGAATGACAAAGGTGAACGCCAGGATGCCGATGTGTTGGGCGATGCCGTGTTTAACACGAATGTGTTGACCGTCATTGCCAGCGAAAGCTATGACGACTTTGCCAAGAAACTGCAGACCGAAATTGCAGAAGCTTGCGACAGCCGTCCGGTAGTGGTTACGGCTACCCTGTTTGCGGATGTGACTACACAAACCGAGGATGGCAAACTGATTAAGGTGACGACCGAACAAGCCTCTATCATTCATGAGGAACTGATTAAGCGAGACTATATTAAGAAAGGTAAATTGACCCAAAAGTTCTTTGACGAAAAGAAGAACGGCACTTTGAATTTTGGCGAGATGAATGCGATGAAGTCATTTATCGTCAAGCAACTCGACAAGGTGTTCAATCCGGATGACTACAAACCCGAAAACGGCAACAGAAAGAAGGAAGCCACCTTTAATCCAACCAACTTCCAGAAGAAGGAATGGCAGGAATTGTGGAAGCGCATCAATGTGCGCACCTACTATCAGGTGAACTTCGATACCACCAAGCTGATTGATAAGGCGGTCAAGGAAATCAACGACCATCTGAACGTTTCAGAAATCCGCATCATCGTTGAAAGCGGTTCGATGGAAAGTATTCGCGATAAGGAAGAATTGGAAGCCGGTGCTGCCATGTCTGCTGCCAAGGTACGCACCATTCGGGTGAGCGAGGCGGTAGGCAGCGGCGTAAAATATGACTTGATTGGTGATTTGGTGCAAATAACCGGTCTGACCCGTCGTACCATTGTAACCATCCTTCAGAGGATTGAACCAGGCAAGTTTCTTGAGTTCAAACTCAATCCGGAAGAGTTCATCATCAAGACCGGACGTATCATCAACGACTGCAAGGCACTTTCTCTGATTCAGCATATCAAGTACGAAAAACGGGAAAATACGTTTGAATCGGATATCTTCGAAGAAGCTACCTTACGTGGTGTGCTTGGAAAGAACGCCATTGAAAGTGAAAAGTCGCTGTATGATTTGGTGGTGGTAGATAGTGAAGGCATTGAAAAGTCGTTTGCAGAATCGCTGGAACAGGAGGATGATGTGGTGGTGTATTCCAAACTACCCAATGGTTTCTATATCAATACCCCGATGGGCAAGTACAATCCCGACTGGGCTGTTGCGTTCCGTGAAGGCAGTGTGAAGCACGTTTACTTCGTAGCAGAAACAAAAGGCAACGATATTGAAGTATCTCAACTGCGAGGTTCTGAAGATGCCAAGATTGAATGCGCCCGCCGTCATTTTGCCACTATCAGTACAGGCGAGGTAGTCTACAGTGTAGTCAAGACTTATCAGGATCTGTACAACGTAGTAACCAAGTAATCTGTATTGCATGAAAATGCTTATTCCTTAAAGTAGGTGTTTTGAGCAGTAGGTTGTTCAGTCTATATGCCCTTTACATGTCTGAACATGAGTGCTGTAAGCAGTACAAATGCGAAGTGACGAAAAGCACACAGTCCCGGCAAATGAAAACTTGTATCTTCGTTTGCCGGGGCTGTGTGCTTTCTTTAGGTGGAAGGTGGGGGAGGAATGTTAGTTTGATGTTTCGCAGGTTGAGGGTTGTGGGGTGGATGATGCGGCCGTGAGTTCGGTGTAAATTTGCTGGAGTGTTTGCCGGAGTTGGGCTGGGGTGTTGAGGAGTGACCTGACTTCCTGCAGCCGTTGATGATTGGGCGATTCGGGAATCCAGAGTTTGAGATAGCCGTTGTCGCCATATTTTTCGATGAGGTGGTGAGCAGCTCGGGCAATTTGCGCTTGTTCGTTTAATTCGGGGTGGTGCGAAAGGCCGAAGAGCAGGGCGCGCGATAGAATGGTGTAGGGGTCGATGAGACGGTCGGCTTCGGCTACGATTTTGCCGTAAATGCTGCGCGGCTCGTGTGCGTTCGAGGCGCGGTGGTCCTCGACGGCTTCGGCCATCACTTCAATTTGTTCGGCATCGAACCATTGCTGCAGCGCATGGTCGCTGCGCAGGATGTGGCCCGAAACGAGGTGGTGCGTTTGGCGGTCGCGGCTGAGGCCGGTGTCGTGGTAGGCGGCAATGGTATAGACCATGTCGGGGTTGACGTCGTAATGTGCGGCCAATGCCATGCTGCGGTCGATGACGCTTAGTACGTGGTTGCGCTGGTGTGCCGGGTCGAAGGTGTCGTAAAGCGGAATGATGTGCGCTTCGATGTAGGTGCGTAGGGTAGGCGAGAGGGTGTGCATCTGTCGGGGAAATGAGGGGACGGGTTAGACGTATTCGATGGGGAGTTCGTGGGTGATGACAAGGTCGTCGGCAAATTGATCTTCGGGGTGATACACGATTTGCATACCGCGGTAAGCTTCGGGCACCTTCAGTGGGGTTTGGCGGTAGATGAGGCGGTCCCAGAGCGGGCGGCCGTAGTCGTAGGACGCACCGTCGAGCAGCAGGCGGTTGCTGAGGTGGTCAATTTGGTAGAATCCGCCACCGTAGCAAGTGTCGCCGGGTTCGAGCAGGTGTTTGTGTAGTCGGACGTCGCCCAGGCGGAAATGCCCTTGGGCGGTGATGATGAATTTTTGAGCCATGTGAAGTTGAGAGTTTGGTGAGGGGGTATTTGTGGGATAGGGGTGAATGTGGCGCAGCGTGCAAGTTTGAGTTCAATTCTCTTTCATTCACCTTCCGTTAAACTCTTTCTTTTTGAGTTAAAGTATGAATCTAATGTTTTCGCTATGTTGCAAGGTTGGCTGAATTGTAGTTCAAGGTCTGCGCCTTATTTTTTCATTTTAACTGCTTCTGATAGTTAAGTTGCCTTATTTGTTCATTAAGTATATGCAACTTGTCTATCAATTCTTTGAAAGATGGCACTGGGCCGTAAATCATGTGTTCACACATGAATCTGTAGTCATCTTGCCATAAATTAGTAATTTCCTCGTTGGGTACGATACATAGCGTGTCGGAATAAAGCTCGTCATAGTTGAAACCTTTCAAACCAATGAATTTGCGTCGATGCTCAAGGATACATCTATATAGTTTTTCGTTATGGATGGCCCTGTCTGCAATATTTTCCTTGGAGTTCATCATCATTGCTAAATCATATATATGACGAGACATTCGTTCGATTCTTACTACCTCTTTCTTGAATTCTTCATGCAACAGGAATACCTTTTCAAGAAATGTACGTTCGGGAATGACGGCATTCACCTCGAATGGATTTTCGGCAAATTGGGTCTTGCAGAAATAGGTATCAATAATAGCGTTGATTGCTTTTTTTTCAATCGGCTCTATCATTGATCTGCCACTAATTTCTATCTTTACCGTGTTCTTGATATAGGGTGAGTTCTCATATAAACTATGATAAGTTATGGTTATTACTTCCGGATCTGTTGTAGTAATCGGTGTGATGACAACATCCACAGAAAAGGCATCAGACCGTATTCCCAAATCTATTAAAGCTTGGCGTACATCATGTTGCATTTCATCTCTTACGAATGAGCAGGCTGCACGACGTAATTTGTCGCTGATTTGGGTCTTCGACAATTCTCCGCAAAAACCAAGGAATTCTCTGCTGAGTGCAATATCTATGTCTTCGGAGAATCTGGCAATTAAGTTCCAGCATTTGCTGAGGCAGGTTCCTCCTTTGAAAGCAATATGTTCTGCGTATGGCAAAGCATGAAGAGCTTTTAAGACTTGAGTTACCCACCAATCTTTTTCGATACTTGAAGGTGGTAATCCACTTTGTAGCGCTACGGTATTGATAGCTTCGCGTTGCCTATCTTCTGGTATGTCTATGAATTTCATCGTGCAATTAGCATTTTGCGCACCCATGCAGGGGCAAGTTTTATATCATGTTTGAAATCATTGTCGTTAACATTTCTAGCGTGTTCTATAAGTACGTTGCGCTCTTCTTCTGTTATTTTATCTTCGCCTATAGTGCGCATGGCTGTTACAACAAGCATCATCAGCTCTGATTTATAAGAAAAGTTTTTGCCAGAAGAAGAATGTTTAAACAGGATACCGCGTCCATTTCCTATCTTTATCTGACGTGGTGCTCCATTTGTAAGGAATACTACATTCATGGGCATCTGTGTGGACAAACCGAGACGATTTAAGGCGTATGCTCCCATCGGTACAATCTTCGCTTTGTCTCGTTTGGCTATAGCTTGGGCGATATCTTCAACAGACGGGTAGATGATGCCAAGCCCAAACTCCTTGTCTTCTTTTGGATAATAATAGATGCCATGAGCCAACCGCACTAACGTTCCGCTAGTATACATTCGATGGAATGTTGACTTTACGGCTGATGGTGTTCCGCAGTCTGCATAGTCTTGTTGGAATACTATCGAACCACGCCCTTTCCCTCTAAGCCTCATTTCTATCTTATTTACAGTGCTTTGGCTTGCTGTTTGTACCATGTTTTTGAAACCTTTTTGTTATATTTTTGGTTCTAATAATCGGCAAAGATATCGTGTTTTGTTCAAAATGCCAAAACTTTCACTGAACATCGGTTTACGAACCGTATTTTTTAATGGAATTACAGTAATTAAGTATCTCAACGCCACCCGTTCATACTCTATCAGATAGGTTTAACTTTGTATTAGTTGCAAAAAAGTGTGGGGACTGCAGCATTTTGGTGAGGCCAAAAGTTGCTGCTTTGTACGTTTTGATAATCGGCATGAGATAAAATGTTATATCCCGATTTCATTTTTTTTCGCGTGTGGAAAATGCGCAGGAATGCCCGTAGATAAAGGGCTGAATGCCCATTTTAGAGTGTGGAAAAATTTCGAGGTGCGATATTAGGCGGTCAAAAAAATTGGATTTCGGGATTCTCGTGTTGTATCTTTGCTGTCGCAATAAAGGTAGCACTGCAGCATTGATAAGCTGCACATTAGCCTTGACGGATGAAAAAACAATATTCCTTATTTATTCATTCTGCGTTCTTTGACATTTTGTTACAACAGAAAGTAAGGCAGGTAGGCCTGTCTGAAA
>Stewie_p2__coassemble_2756_pt1 | contig 9794 bp, 7 predicted proteins | sample Stewie_p2__metabat2_high_PE_004 | metagenome-assembled genome bin Stewie_p2 | reverse complement strand
CCTCAAAAATTAAGGCAAATCTTGAATTTCATAAAAGTTCAGACGACTTCATTTTGGGGAAAGGAAATGTTGCGTCAGACGATGTAAAAACGTAAGTAGGCATAAATGCCAACAAATATGAACTTTAAATCGGGGTGTAGCAGTTCGGACTGACAATGAATGAAAAATTAAAATATGTAGCAAATTGAAATTTATAGGTCATATATTTGCTTAGTTCCAAAACAATATTGTACCTTTGTGTAAGCCGAACGGATAAAAAGCTTATGTTCGACTGTTAATCATCAACCTTATTTAAATTGATAAACATGGAAGATAATAAGTCAATACGTTTAGAGCATGACCTTCTGGGTCAGCGTGAGTTGCCCGCTGATGCACTTTATGGCATCCAAACCCTTCGTGGCGTTGAAAACTTTCATATCAGCCGTTTCCGCCTCGACCAGTATCCGCTTTTCATTAACGGACTGGCTTATACAAAATGGGCTGCTGCTGAGGCAAACCATCAGCTGGGACTCCTGACCGATGCACAATATAAAGGTATTCAGGCTGCTTGTAAGGCCATCATTGCCGGTAAACATCATGACCAGTTCCCCGTCGATATGATTCAAGGGGGTGCCGGTACCAGCACAAACATGAATGCCAACGAGGTGATTGCTAATCTTGCCTTGATTGAGATGGGACACCGCCCGGGTGAGTATGAATACTGTTCGTCGCACGACCATGTAAACCGCTCACAGTCGACCAACGATGCTTATCCTACGGCTATTCATATGGGACTTTACGCTTCGCACCAGGCTTTGCTGCCGCATCTGAAAGAACTCATTGCGGCACTGCGTGACAAGGCTGAGGCTTTTGCGCACATCGTGAAAATGGGACGTACGCAGCTCGAGGATGCTGTGCCTATGACGCTCGGACAGACTTTTGGCGGATTTGCCAGCATTCTGGAAAACGAATTGCAGCACTTGGAAGAAGCTGCTGCTGACTTCCTGACGGTTAATATGGGCGCAACGGCTATCGGTACGGGTATTTGCTCGGAACCGGGATATGCCGAAAAAACTGTCGAGGCGCTTGCACGCATCACCGGATGGCATGTGGTGCTGGCCACTGATTGGGTAGGTGCTACTTCTGACACTTCCTGCATGGTGGGTTATATGTCGGCCTTGAAGCGTGTTGCTGTGAAAATGAGCAAAATCAGCAACGACCTTCGTTTGCTGGCCAGCGGCCCGCGTTGCGGTTTGGGCGAAATCAATCTGCCGGCACGTCAGCCCGGTTCGTCGATTATGCCCGGTAAGGTTAACCCGGTTATTCCTGAAGTTATCAGTCAGGTGGCTTTCAAGGTGATTGGTAATGAACTTTGCGTTACGATGGCCGGCGAGGCTTCGCAAATGGAACTGAATGCCATGGAACCTGTTATGGCTCAGTGCTGCTTCGAATCAATCGATCTTATGGTAAATGCTTTCGATACTCTTCGTTCGCTTTGTATCGAAGGTATTACGGCCAATGAGGACAGATGCCGCGAGGAGGTGCATAACAGCATTGGTATCGTGACGGCTCTGAATCCTTACATCGGCTATGAGCATTCAACGACTATTGCTCAAAAGGCCATGCAAACCGGACGTAGTGTGGTTGATTTGGTGCTTGAAGAAGGTATCCTTACACAGGAAGACTTGGATGCCATTCTTGATCCGAAAAACATGGTTCGTCCGGTGAAACTCGATATTCATCCGAAGTGCTGAGGCTACTCTTTTAAGTGTTGATGCTGTCCTCATGCGTGTTGTACATCGCCGGAGTGCAGTTGCTTGAATTGATAGTTTTTACTTTGCTGCTCAGGGTTTGAGAGGTGAAGTATGTATAGAAGTCGTCTAAACTTTTCTGACGAAGATTTGATTTGGAGATTCATCTCTTCTAAATTCAATCTTCACCTTTCTTTTTGGCCGTTTTTTGACCTTTCATCAGTCGTGTAGCTCGCTACACTCCTTCTTCAAGGCCCAAAAACGCCTCAAAAATTAAGGCAAATCTTGAATTTCATAAAAGTTCAGACGACTTCATAAAAAAAATACGGGGTTAGTAGAATGATGAATACAATTCATTTTCTACTAACCCCGTATTTTATATAGGTTTAGCGGGCATAAATCGCAAAGATGGTAGGCGTTTTGCCCAAATCAGGCAAAGGTTGCTGTTTCCATTCCTTGATGGTGAGCGTGCGTAAGTATTCGTTTTCGGTGGTGAGTCCGGAAGCTATACAAAGGCGGGTTCGCGGTTGGCACACGCTGAGAATGTCGGCAATCATTTTAGCATTGCGGTAGGGCGTTTCAATAAACAACTGCGTTTGCTGTTCGGCTGCCGAGCGGCTTTCTAATTGTTTCAGACGTTTGGCGCGGTCGGAAGGATGAATGGGCAGGTAGCCGTTGAAGGCAAAACTCTGTCCGTTGAAGCCTGAGCCCATCACGGCCAACAGAATGGAAGACGGACCTACGAGCGGTACAACTTTTAAACCCTGCCGTTGGGCTATGGCTACCACATCTGCTCCCGGATCGGCTACGGCCGGACAACCGGCTTCGCTGATGACTCCCACACTTTCGCCTTGGCGCAGCGGTTCCAAGTATTGATTAAACAGGGCCGCATCAGCATGTTTACCCATGGGGTAGAAGGTTAGGCTGTCGATATCGATGTCGCGATCAACCTGTTTCAGAAAACGGCGAGCAGTGCGTATTTCTTCTACAATAAAATGACGGATGCTGCGAATCACCTCGCTGTTGTGAGATGGTAATACCTGGTCGAGTGGGGTTTCGCCCAAGGTTACGGGAATAAGGTATAAAGCAGGCATGGGGTGGAAAAGTATATTTCGGTTTGTGATTGTCGGAAAGTGAGAAGATGAAGTACCGGTGATGAATTAGCCGATAAACCTGCGGATTATGGAATAATTCAAAAAGGATGAAAACACGGATGCCATTTTTAGCATGGTTTATCCGGTTAGCTGATTTTATCCAGCTGGCTGAAATGCTTTTTGCCTTTGGCGTAATATTGCCACAAAATGCTTTGCTGGGTGCGTTCCGGAATGTGCTTGCCGTCGGCAACAGCCAAACGCAAATTGTGTTCGCGGTCGGCTTTGAATTGCGAACGCGCTTTGTGGTATTCACGTCGGGCACGCAGCACAGCCTTGAAGTTTGCCCAATCGAATGCAAGCAAAAATTTCAGCGCAGCTACTCCGTCGAGCAAAGCACGCCAGCGCATAACCGGGCCAAGTTCGTCGGTTGGCAGGTTTTTATAGAGCATGAAAAGATTATTGCGGAAATTCAAAAAAGTTTTTCTTGGATTTCCGGCATCGAGTGTACCTCCGCCCACATGGTAGGCAATGCTTTCAGGAATACAAACGATTTGGCGTCCGCGGGCACGCAGTCGCCAGCAAAGGTCTATTTCCTCCATGTGTGCAAAGAATCTTTTGTCAAGTCCGCCGCTGTTTTTCCAATCGGTTTGGCGAATCATCAAAGCCGCACCCGTTGCCCAGAACACCGGACAAATGCTTTCGTACTGTCCGTTGTCGGTTTCAACATCGGCAAAGATGCGTCCGCGGCAGTAAGGGTAGCCATAGCGGTCGATAAATCCCCCGGCAGCACCGGCATATTCAAAACTCTCTTTATTTTTTTGGCTGAGTAACTTGGGCATACATGCAGCCACTTCGGGGTGCGATTCCATGTAGTTGAGCAAAGGGCGCAACCAACCTTCCGTTACCTCAACATCCGAGTTAAGCAACAAATAATAAGGCGCATCAATCTGCTTTAAAGCCTGGTTGTAGCCCTCGGCAAAACCAAAGTTTTCGTTTAACTTCAGCGATACTACCGAAGGAAATTCCTGCGCAAGCATGGTTAGCGAATCGTCGGTCGAACCATTGTCGGCCACAATAACCAAACCCTCGTCGGCAGAATGTGCTACCACCGATGGAAGGAATTGGCGCATCATTTCGCAACCATTCCAGTTAAGGATAACTACGGCAATTTTATCAGTGGAAATCATTGGATAGGGTGAGATTATTTGTCAGTAAAAAGACGTGCTTGCAAGCAATCTTTGTTGGGCGTCAGTTCGCCGAGTTTCACGGTTTGCAGTTCGTTGTCGACAGCCTCTATGCCTTCAGTTTGCACCACGCGGATGTAGTTGTCGGTAAATCCCTGCATGGGTTCACCGTTACGGGCATGTTCCCACAGTACCGGGCGTGCTTGTCCGATAAAGTTGTTGTAATGTGCCAAACGCTTTTCTTCCGACAGTGCCAGCAATCGTTGGCTGCGAGCATGTTTGGTTTGCGGTGAAACTACATGCGGAATGCGGAGTGCTTTCGTGCCTGGTCGTTCGCTGTAACTGAACACATGCAGCTGCGAAATGTCCAATCCTTCGATAAAGTGATAAGAATCCTCGAAAAGTTCGTCAGTCTCGCCACGCATACCCACAATAACGTCTACGCCGATAAAGGCATGAGGCATTACTTCCTTGATGCGTTTAATTTTCTGGGCAAAGAGTTGCGTATCGTAATGGCGGTGCATGAGTTTCAGAACCTCGTCCGAACCAGACTGTAAGGGAATGTGGAAATGCGGCATGAAGGCACGCGATTGGGCACAGAAGTCAATGATTTCGTCTGTCAGCAGATTCGGTTCAATACTCGAAATTCGGTAACGCTCAATGCCTTCAACCGCATCGAGGGCACGGATAAGCTCCATAAAAGTTTCGCCCGTCGAACGGCCGAAGTCGCCCGTGTTGACACCCGTAATGACAATTTCCTTACCTCCCTCGGCAGCCACTTGTGTGGCCTGTTCCACTAATTGCGCGATACTTCCGTTGCGCGAACGACCGCGGGCAATGGGTATGGTGCAGTAGGTACAGTAATAGTTGCAGCCATCCTGTACTTTCAAGAAATAGCGCGTACGGTCGCCTCGCGAACACGATGGAACGAAAGTTTTGATTTCGTGCGTCGGCACACTGATGGCTTCATGGCAAGCATCGCCGTCTAACGCTCTTTTTTGGTTAAATCGTTCAGCAATGTATCGTACCACCTCGCCTTTTTGTTCCATGCCCAACACCAGGTCAACGCCCTCGAAGGTTTTGATTTCATCAGCTTTCAACTGTGCATAGCATCCCATAACAACCACAAAGGCTCCGGGATGCTCGCGCGTAAATCGGTGAATGGCTTGTCGGCATTTATGGTCAGCCACGTCAGTAACCGAGCAAGTATTGACAATGCAGATATCTGCCTTTTCACCTTTTTCTATGGTGCGCACTCCTTCGCGCTCCATGATGTCGCGTAGCGAGGAAGTTTCGGCAAAGTTTAGTTTGCAGCCCAATGTATGATAAGCTGCTGTCAGATTATTCAGATTTTGCATATTCTAAATTTGATGTAAAGAAAGGCATTAAGTAGGTGTTCAAAATTATTTTATATAATTCTATCGAAGTATTTTTACTTTGCATTACGTTCTTGCACCGCATCTGTTCGCTCTGTGCTCAGTCACATAGCCCGCTATGCTCCTTCGCACAGAACAAACAACTACGGCACAATAACGTAATTCAAATGTAAAAATAATTTTGAACACCTACTTAAAGAGTAATGCCCATTTGCGACAGTAATGTCGGTGTTCATCTTATACCAGACAGCGAAAACTTGTTTTCAGTTGTCAGGTTCAAGTATAGGTCTACTTCGCGATAGCAAAGTTAATGTAAACCATTTGCTAAGCAAAAAAATGCTTGAATTTTCTTTCAATACAGGCAGTAAGCAGAAACTTATTTTTTAAAAAAAGAGTGGATGGCATCAAGCATACGAATGCAATCCGCCCAACAGGTAATTTACGCCAAAGTAAGTCATCAGTACCGTAGAGAAGGCCAGTAACAGATAAACAAAGAACGGGCGTTCGCGGCGGAACCATGGCAAACTGAACGAATGCAGCGGAAAAGCATATACTATTAAAGTAATGAGTGCCCAAACCTCCTTGGGATCCCATCCCCAATAGCGTCCCCACGAATTGTTGGCCCAAATAGCTCCTATGAATATTCCCGCAGCCAGTAAAGCCAAAGCCGGATACAGCAACACTTGCGTGTAAAGCCGACATGTCGTGGATTCCGACGGATAGAGCAAAGCCAGAACCGAAAGCAGGAAGGTCAGGCTGAGGAGGGCATAGGCCAACATGATGAGGCTGACATGCAGACTGAGCAATGGAGATTGAAGCACTGGCATTAACTCTGAAATGGCCGATCCCGACTGACTGAGCGAAGCGACCAATAAAAAGAAACCGGATGCTATGTAAGGCAAACTGCGGAGTATCGGGAAACCTGTACGGCAAAACGGCAGAAGAATACCAGAGCCCAGTGAAATCCAGGCAGCTAAAAGCATGGTTTCATGGCCGTTACCCACCGGAGCTCTTCCTGATACATAACTGCGCAGCAATAGATAGGCCGTGAGCAGTACAAACCCTAAATTGCCAGTTGCCAACAGCCATTTGCGGAGTGTAGCCCCATACGTGCGTAGTGATGTGAAGAAACAGATAAATCCAAGTAGCAGGAAACCTCGCGACAATATGGTTGGTAAATCAATGCAGCAATTATATAGATGTTCAGCCTTTCGCCTGGTAACCGAAGGCAAAGTGTCATGCCCAGCATGTTGCTGATAGGCTGCAATTTGATTCAAACACCGCATAAAGGTTACAGTGTCGTTGCTCTGTGCCGCAGTGCGCATTTGGCCGAAAATGTGTTTAATAAAAGCACGGTCAGCATTGCTGATGGCATACGTATCGGGCAGGCTGTCGGCACTGTTTATCCAAATGGTACGTTGGGCATTTACGGGAAAAACAGACAGAAATTCATCGTTTTGCAGCGCGTTAATCAGTTGAATCAGTTCGTTGATTTCGGCGGCCCGACGTCCTTTTGCATCATTTTCGTTGAGGTAAGGAAGCAAACGGTTTTGAGGGGTGATTAGTTGGTTAACCGAGGCATATTCCCCCATATTCAGTGCCTGGTACAAATCCTTTTGCTTGATGTGTAGGATGGGCTGCTCCTTCCAGTCCTCAGGCCAGAAAATGCAGCCGCACAGCACCTGTTCGGCTGAAAAACTTTTATAACTTGTTCGTCCCGTCAGTTTCAAGCAAAAATCATTGGCCACTGTTTCTATGGGGCAAATGCGTCCGTTGTATGCCACGAACAACCGGCCGAAAGCATCGGCTTGGGCCGTTGAAAGTGTGCGCGGACACGATATCTTTGCGGATGAAGCAGCATGGGATGAGGCTGGTAGCGATATGAGCAAGAGAAATGACAGGACTGTGCGAAGTTTCCGCAAACTTTTTCTGAATCCGCCATGTGGTGTCAGTAGCAACCAAACGAACGCAATGAAGAGCAGCGTGTAGCCGCAGTAAGTAACAGGCAGTCCCAGGGTATCGCGCTGTACTGAAAGAATGGTACCCAGTCCGTCGGCATCGAACGATTGTTGGTAAAAGCGCCATCCTTCAATCGTAGCCACCCGGTTCATGCTTACACTTACTTCGTATTGGTTATTGACGCACAATTTGCTCACATAGTTGCTGGCTGAGTGCGTGCCGGGATGATAATTCACCGTAAACTGTTTGAGACGGATGGCAAAGGGCAGACTTGCGGGTTCGTAAAGCGCATGCCCATCGGGAATATACGCGCGTTCTGTAATGCCGGTTCGCAAATGTATCCGTCCGCTTTTCGCCGTAAGGGCGGTCAGTCCCGCACCGCAAAGAATCAGCACAAAGGAGGCATGTAGCAACCATAGGTGAGCGCGTTTGATAAATTCTGTCCATGTGCGTATGGGGCAGGAACAAGACAGCCCCACGATGCCAGACAGGGCGGTGCATCCCCATAACATGGCAAACCAAGTGGAATGATATACAGCGTTGGCATTCCATCGGTCACATCCCCAATGTTCGGTAAAAGTGGTCAATGCCATGATTGCTGCCAAAAGTGCCAGCAACACAAACGAAACACGTTTGATGGCTGAAGTGAAAACGATCATAACGAATAGTTAAATATCAGCTTGAAACTGCGAAGGTAGTACAAAGCTTTTGGACGCGGTGTATTTGAGTAGAATAAATTTCACTGCCTGATTGATGAAATAATTAAAAGTGGGTAGTTGTTTTGTGCTGAGGGAGTGCGACAATTTTTTCAAATCGTACATATATCCCCATAAATAGGCATTGCTCACTTAATGGGAAAACATTAAATTTGCAGCACTATGCTATATAATTCAAGTTATAAGGAAACAGACCATATCAGCGATGTAATTTGCGACGAACCCACCTTGTTGCAAATGATGGCTCGCTTTGGTTTGCCTTTAGGGGTGGGAGATCAAACCGTGCGTCAGATGTGCGAAGCGCATGGGGTTGATACGTTTACTTTTCTGGTTGTGGCCAATTTTATGAAACGCGGTGCGCGCGGTGCAGCCGACAGTTTGGAAAAGGTTTCAGTAAAGTGTTTAACAGCTTATTTGGAACAGGCGCATACTTATTTTCTCGATTTTCAGTTGCCTGCTATTCGTCGCAAACTCATTGAAGCGCTCGATTGTTCACAGCCGGGCGAGGTTTCATATCTCATTTTAAAGTTCTACGATGATTATATGGGCGAGGTGCGTAAACACATGACGCACGAAAATCGCAAGGTCTTTGGCTATGTTGACGAACTGCTGAAAGGACGCCGCTTGCCGGAGTATTCCATTTCACAGTTTGCGCGCGGACATGGCAGCATTGATGCCAAATTGCAGGAATTGAAGAACATTATTATTAAGTACTATGCACCCACCGAAAAAGTAGAGTTATTGCATAACGTACTTTACGACATATTCAATTGCGAAAAAGATTTACGTATGCACTGTCAGGTCGAGGACGATATTTTTGTACCGGCTGTTGAAATCTTAGAAGAAAAAGTGTCGATGACAGAGCCGATTCAGGAAGAAACTGCAACCGAAGCCGATAAAGGGACACTTTCTGAGCGTGAACGCGAAATTGTGCGTTGGGTTGTTTGCGGTTTGTCGAACAAGGAAATAGCTTCGCAGTTGTTTATTTCGCTGAATACCGTGCTGACGCATCGCAAAAACATTGCACGCAAACTCAATATTCACTCCGTCGCAGGATTAACTATTTACGCTATTGTCAATAAAATAGTCGACATTCAGGAACTCAAGCAGGCTTGATAGCTCTTGTTAAGAAGGCTGACACCCCAGATTCTACCCAAAGGAACTTCTTCTTTGAAACGCATTTGTTGAAAGAAGAAGTTCTTTTTTTTATGTGTAAAGTGGCTGAAGGTTGGAGGGAAGGGCGTACGGCTTACCCAATAAATCAGAGGGATTTAGACATAGCTCCGATTGCTATTAACGCGTATGCAGTTCCTTGGCTTTAACACATTTCTAAATAAAACCAAATTCTTGCCATCGGCTTTTTGATTCGATTCAAGGCGAAAAGAGGAATCAGTAGCAAAAAGGTGTGGGGCTGCAGCATTGGGGAGAGACAAAACGTTGGTGTTTCGTACGTTTTGATAATCGGCATGAGATAAAAAGTTATATCCCGATTTCATTTTTTTCGCGTGTGAAAAATGAACCGGAATGCCCTTAGATAAAGGGCTGAATGCCCATTCGGAGGTGTAGAAAACTTTCGAGGTGCGATATTAGGCGGTTAAAAAATTTGGATTTCGGGTTGTGCATGTTGTATCTTTGCCTACGGCGAAGTCAGGCTTCACCTCAGCATAACTTTCGAAAACGAGTTTTCAAGTTCTGCATTCGGTTTGCACTGACATTGCCAACGGCGAAGTCAGGC
>Stewie_p2__coassemble_2607_pt1 | contig 10457 bp, 9 predicted proteins | sample Stewie_p2__metabat2_high_PE_004 | metagenome-assembled genome bin Stewie_p2 | reverse complement strand
ATATCCACTAATAATACATAGGGGCTTTTCCCAAATTATCAGCGTCTATACATCATTTTGATGAAGTCGGTTCTTATCAGTCCGGTTGCTTCCTGCAGCAACCTAGAGCCGATGCCTTTGCGCCGGTATTCCTTCTGGATAGCTATCTGGGACAAATCACCTGTATGCACATCGAAGACACAATGACCTACCATTTTGCCGTCAAGGAAAGCACCGAGACAGATTAGTTCTGCAGCTCCTCTTTCAATGGATTTGATGCTGTTTTGCCACGAAGGGAAGAGGAAAAGTCGCAAGCCTGTTGAGTAAGTCTGACGGCTTCTGTATCTACAAGCTTTACCATACAATCCTTGTTGGCTTGCAGCAGGTCAACTTGTTTGATAGTTTGTCTGAAGCAGTTAAACTTCCTAACAACTTCAAAGTTCATTCGGCGGTAAACCGCAATCGCTTTCTCATTGTTCTGCAAGACTTCAAGCAGGTACTGGCGAATGCCTGCTTCTCGGAGAAATGGTATAGAATGGGTGGAGATTGTCCCGGCCAGATTCTGTCCTCTGTATTCCTTCACTGTTCCTGTTCCGGTGGCATAAGCCGTAGGAATGCCGTTGAATGTTCCGCTTCCGTTCAGCATAAAGGCCACACAATTTTATCTTTTATAAAGGCAGCGAAAGAAAGTTTCGAGTTATATCCGCGCCGTTGGAGCATAGAACACACCTCTTCCTTTTCGAAATGTATTTCGTAGTCAGCAAATGCTCTTTCAAAGGCGCAAAATAGCGTATCAAAATCGATGTGGTCTAAATTCCGTATTTCCATTTGATTGTGATTGAGTGAAGTTAAAGTTGAATCTGATAAACCCGGGTACTTTCGCCCCAGGGATGATAATGTCCAATTTATCAAAGGTTGACTCGCGCAATCTATTCAATCAATGATGTAGACATCATATCTAAATGTCTGCAATAAGACATTAAATCTGAATACAAAGGACTATGTCGGAGAATTTCTGGATTTCCGAAAATAAATAATTGCTTACGTGCGCGTGTAAGTGCTACATTTAATTTTCTATCTACAATGTTTCCATCTATTTCTTGAAGATTGGATATGATATGAACTTGGTATGGTTCAGATATTGTTGTACTATACAGAATGTAATCGCGCTGACTTCCTTGATAACATTCTACCGTATCAATGGTAATTGTGTCAGCACATGCAAGACCTTGTTTCCTTAAAGAATTTCTTATCGCTGAAATCTGACTCCGGAATGGAACAATAATTCCAATCTGTTTTGCTGGTTCGAAGTTCTCTAAAGCATTTTTAGAATGTAGTGTGCATATTGCTTCTATTATTTTAGTTATTGCTGAAGCTTCTGGTATGTTGACACAAAGATTATCCGTATTTTTTAATTGAGCTATGCGAACAAAGCCTATACGAGTTTGAGCAACGAATTGTTCGTAAATATTGTCGGTATGCTGCCAATCCAACTTTTCTATTTGATGAGGAAGTGGAACAACGCAAAGTTTACCATCATAAAATTTTGCATTGACAAACTGAGCTATATCTGAATGCATTCTTCCTTGATGATTGAGCAATCCTACAAAATTGCTTCTATCATGATTTTTTTCAAGCCAATGTAAGCGTTCAAAGAGCGAGTTCCTAAGATTGAATAAACCTATTTGATGCAGTTCTTTAACTTCAACCATGGTTTGATTTTCCGGTAATTGAACTACTGCCGGAAGTTGTTTGTGATCACCAATCAATACAAATTTTTGAATAGCATTTTCTCCATTGACTTTGGCTGAAAGCAATCCCAATATTTGCGGCTCCAGTAATTGCGATGCTTCATCAATTATTGCCGTATGGAATCTTTTCTTATTAAAGATAATCTGGGCATTTGTCAAACTTACAACAGTTCCTACAATTATCGGAATATTTTGAATCATTGAAAGAGCTACTTTACGATTCGGTAAATTATGTGCTCGTACGCTTAGTAAGTGTGAGTGATGCACTGCTGCAGTTGTTTGTTCCGATCCAATACGCAAGTAATCAAAGGACATACTTTGTAATAAATTATCGAGCATGGAACAAATCTCATCAACAGCTCTATTGGTATAAGCCGTAATCAACAAGGCATTATCGTGGTAATAAGTTTCACAATTGCGATTTGCGGCTTCTGCAGTTAACAAGTATTCTTGTACCATTGATTTAAGTGCCAAGTTTGTCTTTCCTGTTCCAGGAGGACCGATCAATAGGTAGTAGTCTTTAGCTTGTTTTGCTTGCAGTATTATTTGCTCAACTGTTTCAGGGTAGCTTCCTAGTAAAGAAATTTGTTTGTCAACTTCAGGTTCACGACGTCCTAAAAGAAGATCTTTCCGCGCAGATGTTGCTGTTAAAAATGCAAACAAATTACGATATTGTTGATTACTTGGGCCGTCTGTACTGTCATGTTCTATAGCATAATGATTTTTACTTAATAGCTTACTATTTTGTGGATATGTTAACTTTATATCAATATGTTCACTGGTTAAAGAAGTTACATTACCACGAATGAGTTGTTTATTTGTTACATTGTCCTCTTCCGATGAGAAACTATAAATCTGTACCATATCTCCGACAGAAAAATTGGGGGTAAGGTCTTCATCTTGTTGTGGCAATGTAAAACGAACTCTATTCACTTTATTATTATCAGTTTCGTCATACCCTTCAACCGTAAGAGGAGCTATGATATTACCAGACATTTTCTTTGTTTGCCAGTCTGCATTCCATGTAGAAGCAAATCCACGCAAGGAATCAGGACGTGCATCACTGGTTTTATTCATAAACATCTCTCGTTCAATAAAGCTTATAAAGTGTACAAAATAGCTCAACAGAAGAAAATCGTTTTGCATATTTTGTAGAGGTTCAGTGATGGCTACTATCTGCGGCAATAAGTACTGCAAATAGAATCGATTATTTAGATTAAACTGATTAAGCTTTTGAGGATTGAATAGAGGTATAAGGCGTAGAAAATCTCCCTTACGAATCAGATAAAGCAAGTAAATAATACCATTGCGTAATTGCAGTATATCTCGTATTGCTGTTGATGATGGACGTTCGTTAAAGAGTAGGGGATAGGTAGAATAGAACAGATAAGTGCGAAGTTTATTCCAGTCGATATTAAAGTTTCGACGTAGTATTTCGCCATACAGAGTCATTTGTAACAAATGATCAGCCTTTGGCGATAAATCACGCGACTTATTAAAATCAGCTTTACCGCTTTTCAGTTCCAACACACACAAATGATTCTCCGTCATAACATCAAGTCGGCCTCTTAAACCTAAACTTGGACATATAAATGAAGGTTCAAGTATAATTGTTTGAGAGTCAATGCCTATATCAGGAGCTTTAAAGCGCTCGCTGACAGACTTGTAGATATTATTGTACTGTATACGAGCTTGTTCGAAAAAATCCAAATCTACTTCTTCTTTTTCTAAACAACTGAACTCTAGAATGTACTGTTCATAGCATTGCTTTAAAGAGTCCAAGTAATTATCCTCAGATTGGGCACGATTTATACAATCATCCATAAATTGATTGGCTAAATTACCCATTAAAATAGCACGATTGGAGATATTCGGTGAAAAGCGATTCAATAAGAAGTTAAGTGGTGAGCTTCCATAGGGTTTAATACAAGCAGTCAGTGCGCTGACATCGATGAGATAATCAGGTTCGACTACAACCATATAAACCAAAAGTGAATCTGCTCTTTTGGGATCAGTTTTGGCATCTAGCAAACAAACATTTGCTCCTTTATATAAGTATTTTGTTGTTTGATAATCTGAACTTGCAGTATCCTGCAGTTCAAAGAAAGACACATTGTACTCTATGTTATTTCCAGCTTCGATAACTCGAAATGAGTATAAGGAATCAATGCCACTTATAATTCCATAGACCTCTCGGGTTTGTGAACTATTAAAGTGTTTAATCTTAATTGAACGAATATGTTGAGGAAGATCAGATGGTATGTCTACTCCATATAAATAATGGATAAAACAACATAAATCAGCAATATCTGCAAGTTCGTCATCCTTGGATGGGATTAACTCATTGTTCAGAACTAAACGGGCATTGTGTCTAAAACGATCGGCAGGACGATAATCAATCTCTTTTACCTGACATACTGCAAATAAGCGAGAAAACAAGGTTGCATAATCCCCTTGAAAATCGACTGATTCTGAAATACATACGCGTTTTAGTATGTTGAGGAAACGAGTATAGCGAACTTTATGATCGCCTAATAACTGGCTTATCTGACGAATTTCAGTAAAAAGAGGATGTTCCATTGTAAAGCAAGCAACTATGTTTCTATGATTTGCGCATCCAGTAAATCTATCAATTCAGTCATCTGTATTCGAAGATTCAATGCGAAAATCTGATGGTTTTAATATTTTATGTTCTTTACTAAATCGATTTCTTTTATGAACACGTTGTTGATCAATTTTATGGTCATTCATCTGGGGACTGGAGTGGGGTAATTTAATTCTGCTTATATCACCCCCATATAAACTCCAGCGTTGCATGATGTTTTGTACATAATGAAAGGTTTCAGAACCAATCATATAACCATACTTAACCACAGGATCTCGATAATACCGAGCATTACTCAAATTGAGAATATAATGACAGACATCGTTCCACTTATTTGGATTTCCTCCATATTTTTGCGTAAGTGCCCGCGCATCATTCACATGTCCAATACCACCATTATAGGCAGCTAAAATAAACTGTATCTGCTCTTCTTTATCGTGAATGTAGGCGAATTGATTTTGAAGTTGACGGATTAATTTAGCTGCAGTCGCGATGTTTTCTTTAGGGCGGAATATCAAGTGCTCATCTAAACTAAGTTTCTTCGCGGTACTTGGCATCAATTGCATAAGCCCTTTTGCTCCTGCCCAAGATACTGCATTCGGATCAAAGCCTGATTCTTGATAGCATTGTGCTGCAATTAAGCGCCAATCCCAGCCGGTATATGCAGCCGCTTCTTTAAAATAATGGTCGTATGTTGAAATAATATTCTTTTCACGCGAAATGAAGGGCGCACGAACTTTGCGATAAACTTGATGACGCGAATTAAAGCGTTTCTCTTCCTTTTTTTCAATATTCAACTCTATCCCTTTTCCAAACCAATCATTTAAGGATTCTGCAAAATCAACCTCATCTTTTCTAACAGCCCATTGAGTATGTTTCGTATGAACACTCGCTCCTGCAGCTAAAAATCCTTGTTTTTGGATGTATTCAACAGGTAATTGAACTGCAATCATATCTGCTTCGCCTAATTGTAACTTTTTATACAATTCTGTCGTATCATTCACCAATACTACACGAATTCCAACTCCTATATGTTGTGCAAAGTCTTCAGCTAAAGCATATTGTAATCCCATACCAACACCCTGATAGTCGAAGTATGTATCAGGACCGCTTATCGTGGCAATAATTAATTCGCCTGAGTTAATTATACGATCGACATTTATGTTACTGGATGATTCAACTTTTGCGAAAGCACCATTAATGCCTTTATTTGTCTTCTCTCGGTTAGAATTACATGACAGAAATAATAACGAAAAGAATAATGAAGTAGATACAAAGAACTTATTCATTAGACTGAAATGATTTAGCATGATTCATAATCATTCAACTATAAATGCGCAGATTCCTTAACTACTATATATATGCTGAAGTAGCATGGTAAGGCATCTACACATTTATAGAATAAAGGATTCGGGAATAGATTGGAATTACATTTCAGCTTCTTTCAATCGTTCAGCATTATCAGCAACGATTAAATGGTCTATACAATCTTGTATGTCACCATCCATGAAAGCTTGAAGATTGTAAATTGTATAGTTGATTCGATGGTCTGTAATTCGTCCTTGAGGGAAATTGTAGGTTCTAATTTTTGCAGAACGGTCACCTGTTGAAACAAGCGTTTTTCGTCGGCTAGCTATATCATCCACATACTTTTGGTGCTCTTTATCATAAATGAAAGTACGCAAACGAGCCAAAGCACGTTCTTTATTTTTGGGCTGATCGCGCGTTTCTGTACATTCAATCAGAATTTCTTCAACAACACCTGTTAATGGATTTTTCCAATTATATCGAAGACGAACACCAGACTCTACTTTGTTTACATTCTGACCACCGGCACCACTTGAACGGAAAGTATCCCATTTGATTTCACCTTCGTTAATCACAACGTCAAAGGCTTCTGCTTCTGGTAAAACAGCAACCGTGGCAGCTGATGTATGCACGCGCCCTTGTGTTTCGGTAGCAGGTACTCTTTGAACACGGTGAACGCCACTTTCATATTTAAGAGTACCATAAACATCTGCTCCTGTCACAGAACATACGATTTCCTTAAAACCGCCTGCTGCTCCTTCACTGGCACTCGATACCTCTAGTTTCCAACCTTTACGTTCACAGTACTTAGTGTACATTCTGAATAAATCACCAGCAAACAAAGCTGCCTCATCACCACCTGTACCTCCCCGAATCTCCAAAATTGCATTTTTGGAATCTTCAGGATCTTTGGGTACAAGCATCAACTTAATATTCTCTTCTAGTTCAGGAATGCATTTTTCACAATTTGCCACCTCTTCACGAGCCATTTCCTTCATGTCAGGATCTGTTTCGGTGAGAAGCATATTCTTACTTTCAGTTAAGTTAGAAAGAAGGTTAGCATATTCTTTTCGTGCATTCATCAGATCTTCCAAATCTTTGTATTCCTTGGTTAATCTAACATAGCGTTGTTGGTCGGCAATAACAGAAGGGTCTGTAATAAGGGTTGAAACCTCTTCAAAACGAGCAACTAAGCCATTCAATTTATCTAATAATGAATTATTTTCTGCCATTTGTACGAAATTTGCGTGTAACGCTAAAAGCAAGATAAAGATAGCAAGTTCCACGCACGAAGTTAATAAACTCGTAGTGGAACTTGCCTTATTTAAGATTGTAGGATATAGCTGGATTAGTAATTGAATTCGCCAAATTCGCTGCGAATCGTCAACGAACGAGCACCTTCCTCAATGTGTCCAACTACTTGAGCGTCAATGTTGAAACTCTTAGAAATTTCAATGATGCGGTCGGCATTTTCCGGTGATACATATACTTCTAAGCGATGTCCCATATTAAATACCTTATACATTTCTGCCCAATCGGTGCCACTTTCTTCAGCAATTGCTTTAAACAAAGGGGGTACAGGAAACATGTTGTCTTTAATTACGCGGCAATTTTCACCTACGAAATGAAGAACCTTGGTTTGTGCACCACCAGTACAATGTACCATACCATGAATATCCTTGCGCATTTCATCCAAGATTTTCTTAACGACAGGGGCATACGTACGAGTGGGGGATAGTACCAATTTTCCGGCATTGACAGGTGCACCATCAACAGAATCAGTCAGTTTGTAACTACCACTATACACTAATTCTTCAGGTACAGCTTTGTCGAAACTTTCCGGATATTTTTCAGCCAAATACTTTGAGAAAACGTCATGGCGTGCCGAGGTAAGTCCATTAGATCCCATGCCACCATTGTATTCCTTTTCATAGGTTGCCTGACCGCATGAAGAAAGACCAACAATGACGTCTCCCGGACGAATGTTCGCATTATCGATTACATCAGAACGTTTCATTCTACAAGTAACCGTAGAGTCTACAATAATTGTACGTACCAAATCGCCCACATCAGCAGTTTCTCCGCCAGTAGCGTAGATACCAACACCCATGTCTCGCATTTGCTGCAACAATTCATCAGTGCCATTGATAATAGCTGAAATCACTTCACCAGGAATCAACATCTTATTGCGGCCAATGGTTGAGCTAACAAGAATATTGTCAACTGCACCAACGCACAACAAGTCATCGGTATTCATGATAAGAGCATCTTGTGCAATACCTTTCCATACAGACAAGTCACCTGTTTCTTTCCAATACATGTAGGCCAAGCTTGACTTTGTGCCTGCACCATCAGCATGCATAATATTGCAGTACTCTGGATCTCCTCCTAATATATCAGGGATAATTTTGCAGAATGCTTGAGGAAAAATCCCCTTGTCTATATTCTTAATGGCATTGTGCACATCTTCTTTCATGGCAGAAACGCCACGCATCATGTATCGTTGTTTGCTATCCATCATTTTGATATTGGGGTGTTGATACGGTTATTTTGTAATTTTATTGTTTTAGAATTCTACCTTTGGACTTGATTGAGCCGAAGCATCTGCTTGAAAAGCAGCCTTTTTCTCAAAACCAAAAACGCCTGCGACGATATTTCCAGGGAACCGACGAACGCTTACGTTATACTCTTTTACAATCAGATTGTATTGAAGCCGACTTTCATTGATTCTGTTTTCTGTACCTTCAAGCTGTGCCTGCAACTCAGAAAACTGTTCATTAGCCTTAAGCGTAGGATATTGTTCGGTAATACGCATCAGTTTTCCAAGTGCAACGGACAACTGACCTTGCGCATTTTGAATTTCTTGAATTTTTTGAGGAGTCAGTTCATCTGCGCTAACAGTTAATTGTGTTGCTTTGGCACGAGCTGCAATCACATTTTCCAACGTACTACTCTCGTGTTTTGCATACCCCTTGACAGTACTTACTAAATTCGGAATTAAGTCAGCTCTACGTTGGTACTGAGCTTGAAGGTTACCCCAAGCAGTTGAAACTGATTCATCTTTTGCAACTAAACCATTGTAAGTAGTCAATGTTCCGCCTACCAGACACAGAATAAAAATGCCTACCGCAAGAAGTGAAATTGTTCCTTTTGACATAATTTTGATTATAGTTTTAGTTGATAAATGTATTCTTTAAAGTTGATTATTAGCGATAATGATAATATTAAAATCTTCCACCGCTACCTCCTCCACCGAAGCTTCCACCTCCGAAGGAACCACCTATTGGACCCTGAAAACCTCCGCTACCACCCATTGGCATTCCTATGAAGGGTGGCAGGACAGAACCTCCAGAATTAAAGTCATCCTCGTGGATTTTATTTGTTTCGTATCCACAGCGAGGACATCTGTATATTGTACGGATGCACCACTGATTAGTTCCGGAAATACGAAACCTATTGCGGCTAGCAATACGCAGTTGCGCATGTTTGCATTTAGGACATTGATTCTTTTCGCTTATTACTACTGCAAAAAACACCAAACCACCACACACAATCAATGCAATAGCCAAGCCTAAAACAGCACTCATAGAGTCAGGCTCATTCGCATCCGCTGCTTTCAATGAGGTATCTTTTTTTATGTAACCCTCGATAGCTGTTACGGTTTTTATGATGGCTGCATCCCAGTTACGCTGCTTTAATTCAGGCAACATGTATCGATTTTGAATTCTTCTGCATATAGCATCAGGAAGTGTAGCTTCTAACCCATTACCTGTGAGTATTTGATAACTTCTATCTTCCGTAGCCAACACAATGATTAAACCGGTACGTTGTGATTTGGAGCCAACCCCATATTTGCGCGCGATATTCATGCCAAACTGGTAAGGATCATCACCTTCAATTTGCTTTACAACAGCAACGACCGTTTCAATACCTTTTTCTTTTTCCAGAGAATACAGCATTTTATCAACAGTCATTACAGCTTGCGAAGAAAGAATGCCATCTGGATTGCTTACATATTTTCGTTCATCGCTAAGATGTGGCATAGGAAGACTTTCTGCGTTCCATTTATGAGCAAACATAAGGCAAGGAATGCAGAATGACAGTAAAAGTAATAGGATAGTATATCTACATAGATACGCTGGAAACCAATATTTTTTATCGAAATATTTATTCATATTAAACCAAGGATAAGTACCACTTGTAAATGCAAATATATGATATTAGTTATACCTACTAATGCAAAGTTAACGCAAATAGAATATAATGCCAAAATTTTGAGCGATTTTATGCACTCAGTCGCAGTATATCTGAAGTTATAACCCATTATCTCATCCATATAAAGCCAACTCTATTTGCCCAAAACATTGTTTTTTTAGATGATTTTTAAGTAATGGACGTATATTTAAGAAACACATCAAGCAAACCATCAGCTTCATATAAATGATGCAAGCAATAAGTTCATAATTTACGCGAATAGATAAAATGTAACACATTGAATATCATTACATTTATGACTACCCATATATAAATCAGCGTATCCAACATACTTGCGTAATTCCTTCATTAAACAGTGTCTTCATCTACGTCAAGTGTTAAAAAGCTTCGTTCATTAAAAGTTAAAACATATTATTTTTTACTAGTGCGTCAATCAATGTTTTACATGGACTTGAACTATTTCCCAACTTGTAGATAAAAACTACTCCGAAATTGTTCGAATTAGTTCCGAGCTTGTTGAAATTAGTTCCGAGCTAGTTCAATTTTTCTCCAAGCTAGTTTTTACAATTCCGAAACAATTGAATACCAGGTCTTTCAAA
>Stewie_p2__coassemble_1836_pt1 | contig 15928 bp, 8 predicted proteins | sample Stewie_p2__metabat2_high_PE_004 | metagenome-assembled genome bin Stewie_p2 | reverse complement strand
TATTAGATATTTATGCAGCAAGGGCTGCGTATTGTTTGAATGTATTTGGCAGAGGCAGGCTCTGACGCAAGGAGCATACAAAATTAGAAATTATTTCAATCTGTCGGGTTTTTCGCGTGAAAAAGAATTCGTAAGTTTGGCGCGCCGTTTTTAAAAAGGAAACACTACAACGTTCTTTTTCGATTCAACACATCATTCACTTATGACATTCAAACTACGCTTTTCATGGGTACTGGCGGCCCTGTTTTTTATCACCCTGCAAGCCGTGGCACAGCAGCAAATGCTATTGGGCTACTGCCCCGACGAACTGACAGCAGAGGCCGAACCGGTGATGCTGGACAAGCATAACAATACCTTATTCAAAGCGGCCATTGTGCTGCCCCAAGCGCGCATGAAACTGCTGAAAGGGGCAAAAATCACTAAATTCCGCCTGGCCACCGACGAGGGAACCCGGCAAATTGGGGTGATGCTGCGCCATGAACTGACGGGGAATACCATTCCGGGCACGTATGCCTCGCTGCAAGGCGAACAAACCCGCGGCTGGAAGGAGCTGACGCTCAGCACGCCGTACACGGTGACGGGCGAACAGCTGGTGATTCTGTGCGAAGGGCTGCTGCCGGCAGGCAAAGGGCTGATGACCGACGGCACACCGCACCCCAACGGCTGCTGGGTGACAACGAACGGGGTGGAATGGACCAATGGGGCGGACATGGGCTACAAATCGCTCTGCATGAAGGCGGTGGTTGAAACCAACGGACAAACCAGCCTGGAAGATGTGGCACTGAACGCGCTGACGGTTGAGCAGAAACAGGTGAAAAAAGGCAACAAGGCGCACCTTAGCTTTAGCATCGGCAACTTTACGAGCCAAACCGTTCAGGCTCCGACCGTGCGTTACTGCCTGGCTACACAAAGCACAGACTCGGCCATGAAGGCGCACACCGAGGGGAAAATTGCGCCCGAGGGAGTGGCGGAATTTAAACTGGAAATGAACACTGAAGCGTGTCGCGAGGGAAAGAACGAGGTGATGGTGTGGATAGACTCGGACAACGGACTGACGGCCAACGATACGCTGCGCGCCACGCTGGCTTGCTACACCGACAGCTTTGAACGCAAAACACTGATTGAACTGTTCTCGACCTTGCCCTGTGGCAAGTGCCCGGCGGCGCACCGCTGGGTAAGCAAAATGGTGGCGCAGCGCACCGACTACGTTTGGCTGGTGCACCATATAGGCTACAAAAGTGACGAACTGACGGTGAACGACTCGTACGAACTGGAAAGCCCACTCACGGCTACGGCTACACCGCGAATGGCTTACGACCGCCGCGTGCTGCCGTGCAGCCTCAACGACCGAACGCCCATTATCAACACTTACAACCTGTTCGACAGTCAGCCTTACTTTGAATTCTGCGTACAGCAGCCGGCTTTTGTGAAAATCGACATCGAACCAACTTACAACGAGGCTACGCGCGAACTGCAACTCGCGGTGAGGGGCGAACGCACTACTTTTGGCGCGGAAGTGTATCCCGATGCACGGCTCACGGTGCAGCTGGCTGAGGACAGTGTCGAAACGGTGAGGGCGCAAAGTGGTTCGGGCGAACACGTGCAGAACCATGTGTACCGCCAATCGCTTACGCCGATATTGGGCGACGACATTCAGTGGGCGAACAACCGCTTCAGCCGCTCGTTTACGCTGACGGTGCCCGATGCGTGGAACCCGAAGTTTCTGAGTGTGGTGGCCATGGTGAACCGTCCGGTGGGCAACGACAGCCGCGAAATCGAGATTCTGAACGTGAACAACGCGCCGGTGCTGCAAACGCAATCGGGCATTGCCGACAACACGGCTGCTGACGAACACGTGATTAGCCGCACTTACTACAACTTGCAGGGCATTCAAATGGCTCAGCCCACGAAAGGCATTTACCTCGAAAAAATCAGAACGACCAAGGGCGAAACTACCATCAAGCGTATGCGCTGATGCAAATTTGCTTTACTTTATGCTGCGGCAAAGCAGGAAGCTTCATGGGGAAGCCGGCTGCTTTGCCGCTTTGACTTGGGTAATTGTTTGCCCATACCGCAACCGCTTTTTTTCAGAAAAAATTTGGAGAACGGGGCCTTCGCTTTGTATATTTGCGTCGCGAAGTCAGGCTGCACCTCAGCATAGCTTTTGAGAGCCAGCTCTCATCGCTCTGCATTCAGATGAAAAAACAGATTTTCCGAATTGATTCATTCCGCGTTCTTTGACATGATGTTACCACAGAAAGTAAGGCAGGCAGGCCTGTCTGAAACCCGCGATGCGTCGTTGAGTTCTACCCCACACTTTTGCGACTAAGCTCAAGTTCGGCAGGCTTTGCTGCCAACAAGTCGTTTTTCAGCGTCTATTTTTCGAATATGCGTGAAAATTACCGTAAATTTGCAGAGTGTGCCCTATAGGCACGCACAGTTTCTGAAAAATACGAGTGTGTGTGCCCGGCAACACGCCTATTCTTTTTTCTTTTTTCCAAAAAATGACACAACTTCAGCAACCCGCATTCCCCCTTCGCCGTCCGGCACTTTTTCTGTTTATGGTGTGTATCGGTTCGCTCTTTCTTTTCTTGGGCGAAACCCTGTTCAACACACGCGGCGAACCGCGCGAGGCCGTGGTGGCACTGTCGATGTTGCAGGACGGCAACTGGATTCTGCCCATCAACAATGGTGTTGACATGGCTTACAAACCCCCATTGTTTCACTGGCTCGTGGCGCTGTTCTCACTGCCGCTCGGCGAGGTGACGGAATACACTTCGCGACTGCCGTCGGCCGTGGCCCTTACGCTCATGGTCATGACGGGCTATGCCTTCTATGCCAAACGCAGCGGTGCGCTCACAGCACTGCTCATGGGGCTGATTACGCTGAGTAACTTCGAGGTGCACCGCGCTGGCGTGAATTGCCGCGTCGACATGGTGCTCACGGCCATGATGGTCGTTGCGCTCTATCAGCTTTACCGCTGGACGGAGGGCGGCTTCAGGCGTTTGCCCATTTGGGGCATATTGGCACTGAGCGGTGCGTTCCTGAGCAAAGGACCGGTGGGGGCTGCCCTGCCCTGCCTGGTGATGGTGGCCTTCTGCACCCTGCGCGGTCACGGATTCTGGCAATCGCTGGGCCGATTCTTTGGCATCGGTCTGCTGTCGTGCGTGCTGCCCCTGGTGTGGTACGTGGCGGCCTGGCAACAGGGCGGTCAGCGTTTCCTCGACCTGGTGTACGAGGAAAATGTGCTGCGCCTACTGGGCAAAATGAGCTATGCCAGCCACATCAACCCGTGGCATTACAACGTGATGACCGTGGTGACGGGCTTCGTGCCTTACACGCTGCTGGTGCTCATGTCGCTCTTTGTGTTGCGCTACCGCAAACCGCAGGGCAACCTGTCATCACTCTGGAACAAACTGAAGGAACACGTGCGCCGCGTCGATGATGTGCGGCTGTTTACCTTCCTGAGCTTTGCGCTGATATTCGTGTTTTACTGCATACCTAAGAGTAAACGCAGCGTGTATCTGCTGCCGGTTTATCCGTTCCTGGCCTACTATCTGGCCACTTACATGCTTTGGCTCGTGCGCCGACACCGCCGCGTGGTGGTGGCCTTCGGGTGGGTGGTGGCCTCGCTGGCCGTGCTGCTTCCGCTGGCGTTTGTTGCGGTGCGCTGCGGGGCTGTGCCCGAAAGCCTGATGGGCAGCGGAAAACATGCGGCACAGAACGTGGCCATGCTGGCTGCCCTGCGCGACACGCCGCTCAACCCGCTTGAATGGTTGGGCTTTGTGGTGCCGCTCATTGGCGGTGGGCTGTTCGTTGTTTGGCGTCGTCGGCCCGTGCGCGTTGTCGGGGGTGTGGTGGCTGCGGTGTTCAGCATTTTCCTTTCGCTCGACGGACTTTACCAACCGCTGGTGCTCAACACGAAGAGCGACAAGCCGCAAGCCGAAATTGTGCGGAAATATGTGCCCGAAGGACGCGTGTATTCGTATCGTACGCACGTGAATCCGGGCAACCCGCTTCACCCGTTTACCATCAATTACTACTTGGGCGACCGCGTGGTGCCGTTCATTGAATTTATGCCGAACGAGGGCTACTTGCTGGTGGGCGACAACGATATCGAATCGTTCTACGAGCGTTACCCGAACTACCGCGTGACGGAGGTGGTGGACTTTAATCACCGCAGCTGTGACGACCGGCGTATGCTACACTTTTACCACTTTCAACGTCAATAGCCATGAGCTTTATCCACAAACAACTGCTCATTGAAGCTCTGCGCTTTGCACTGGTGGGGGCGGTGGCCACAGCACTGCACTACGGACTTTACTTGCTGCTGCTCGCTGTGATGCCGGCTAATGCGGCTTACACGTTGGGCTATGTGGTGAGCTTCGTGGTTAACTTTTACCTGACGGCTTACTTTACCTTCGGCACGGGGCCTTCGTGGCGCAAGTTGGCGGGCATGGGGGGTGCGCATGCCGTGAATTACGGTTTGCACCTGTGTCTGCTCAATGCGTTTTTGGCATTGGGCGTGACCGAGGTATGGGCGCCGCTCCCGGTATTTGCCATTGCCATTCCGGTGAACTTTCTGCTGGTTCGCTTCGTGTTTAAACGCGGAAAAAAGGCGAAGCACAGCGAGGCGAAGCACAAACAAAGCGAAGCGCAGCGAGGCGACGGAGCAATAGGCACCGTGTAACAGCGCGGCAGGCTTGATAGAACTTTTCTCTTCAAAAAAAAAACGAACTTTGCTATGAAACTCATTCTGGTTGTTCCTTGCTATAACGAAGAAGCGGTGCTGGCCGAAACTACCCGGCAGTTGAGCTTGATTTTAGACGAGCTGAAAGAAAAGCAGCGCATCGACGAGGGGTGTATTCTTTATGTCAACGATGGCAGCAAAGACCGCACCTGGGAACTGATTGAGCAGTTTGCACAACAAAATGACTATGTCGAGGGACTGAAACTGGCGCACAACGTGGGACACCAGCATGCGCTGTGGGCCGGACTGGAATGGGCGGCTGACAGGGGCGATGCCATCGTGACCATCGACGCTGACCTGCAGGACGACGTACGCGCCATCATCGACATGACCGAGGCTTACCTGAGGGGAAACGAGGTGGTGTTTGGCGTAAGGCGCGAACGTAAAACCGACACCGTGTTTAAACGTACCACGGCACTGGCCTTTTACCGGCTGATGCAAATGATGAACAGCAACACGGTGTATAACCACGCGGATTTCCGCCTGATGAGCCGACGCGCCGTGAATGCGCTGCTGAGCTACCCCGAACGTAACCTGTTTCTGCGCGGCATGGTGGCTTCAATGGGGTTCAAAACGGAAGCCGTTTACTACGACCGCACCGAACGCTTTGCTGGCGAGTCGAAGTATCCGCTACGCAAAATGCTGGCCTTTGCGCTCGACGGCATTACGTCGTTCTCCATCCGTCCGCTGCAGCTCATCACGCTGCTCGGACTCACCTTCATGCTCATTTCGGTGGGCGTAATTATTTACGGCATTGTCAAGCACTTCGAAGGGCAAACCATTGAGGGCTGGACGTCGCTCATGGTGTCTATATGGTTTATCGGCGGAGCTATCCTCGTGGCCTGCGGCATCATTGGCGAATATGTGGGCAAAATTTACATCGAAGTGAAACGGCGACCGCGCTATTTCATCGAAAAAACCACTACCGACGACGACCCTTTGGCCGACCCGTATGCCGACATTCCCTACTGATACCCCGGGGTAAACGCAACAGCGAAAGGAAACCGCCGTTTCAGTTTTCGTTACGGCATCTTTTTACAAGTTAGGCCTCTTTTTACATCACATCTTTTTACTTCGCATCTTAATCACACACTTACATACTGAAACGCTTATGAAGCACATTCTGCTTACCTCGCTCCTGGGCCTCAGCGCACTGACTGCCGCGGCACAGTCGAACACCATCTGGTTCGACGAGCCGACTTCGTTAAAGGGTAGCCAATGCTGGTGGGGAGGACATCCTGAAAAGTACAACAAAACGCACAAACCCATCAATGCGGGCGAAGGCGCTCAAAATGCCGACCCCGAATGGGAACGCCGCTCGTTGCCGCTGGGCAACGGTAGCATCGGCTGCAACGTAATGGGCTCGGTGGCTACCGAACGCTACACGCTGAACGAAAAAACATTGTGGCGCGGTGGACCGAACACGGCAAAAGGACCGGCCGACTACTGGAACCAAAACAAACAGTCGGCGCACTTGCTGCCCGAAATACGTCAGGCTTTCGTCGACGGCGACTTCGACAAGGCCGGACGACTGACTTCGCAAAACTTCAACAGCCCCGTGCCTTACGAATCGTGGCGCGAACCGCAGTTCCGCTTTGGCTCGTTTACGACGCTGGGCGAACTGACTTTCGAAACCGACATCAACGAAAAGGGCATTCGCAATTACCGCCGCGCACTTTCGGTGGATTCGGCTTACGCCACGGTGAGCTTTACCACGGCCGAGGGCATCGGCTACGAACGACGCACGTTTGTGTCGTATCCGGCCAACATGCTCGTCACGCGGTTCACGGCCACGGAAAAGGGCAAGCAGAACTTTACGCTGAAGTATGCGCCGAACCCGCTGGGCGAAGGTAACTTTGCTGCCGACGGCGAAAACGGCATCCTTTACACGGCACGCCTCGACAACAACCAAATGGAATATGCCGTACGCATCCACGTCATTGCCAAAAAGGGTACGGTGCAGTATGCCGACGGGGCCATCAAGGTGACGGGTGCCGACGAGGTCATGGTGCTGCTCACGGCCGATACGGACTACAAGCCGAACTATAACCCCGACTTCAACGATCCGAAGGCGTATGTGGGCGTTGACCCGAAGGCCACTACTGCGCAATGGATGAAGGCGGCTGCGAAACAAAACTTCAAGAAACTGCTGAAAACGCATTACAAGGATTATGCTGCGCTCTACAACCGCGTGAACTTTAACCTCGAAGGTCCTTCTTCGGCTAAGCCTACCAACGTGCGACTGGCCGACTACCGCAAGGGGGTTAAGGACAACGGACTCGAAACGCTTTACTATCAGTTTGGCCGCTACTTGCTCATCGCTTCATCGCGTCCGGGCAACCTGCCGGCTAACTTGCAGGGCATTTGGCACAACAATGTCGACGGCCCGTGGCGTGTGGACTATCACAACAACATCAACTTGCAAATGAACTACTGGCCGGCCTTGTCGACGAACCTGGCCGAGTGCGCCGAACCTTTGACCGACTTTATCCGCCTGCTCGAAAAGCCGGGCGAACGCACGGCCAAGGCTTACTGGGGTGCACGCGGATGGGCGGCCGGCATTTCGGCTAACATCTTTGGCTTTACGGCGCCGCTCGAAGGGGCTGACATGTCGTGGAACTACAACCCCATGGCGGCTTCGTGGCTGGCTACGCACCTGTGGGACTACTACGACTACACACGCGATGCCGACTTCCTGCGCAATACGGCTTACCCGCTCATGAAGGGCTGTGCACTGTTCTGCGAGGATTTCCTTTGGCGCAAGGCCGACGGCACGCTGACGGCTGCACCTTCCACCTCGCCCGAACATGGACCGGTTGACGAGGGTACCACGTTTACGCATGCTGTGATTCGCGAAATTCTGACCAACTGTATCGACGCGGCCAAGGTGCTCAACACCGATGCTACCGAGGTTGCTAAATGGCAGCAAATACTGACGGAACTGGTGCCTTACAAAATTGGCCGCTACGGTCAGCTGATGGAATGGAGCCGCGACATCGACGACCCGAACGATCAGCACCGCCACGTCAACCACCTGTACGGTTTGCACCCGGGCCACACCATTTCACCGCGTACCACGCCCGAACTGGCCAAGGCTTCGCGCATTGTGCTTGAACACCGCGGCGATGGTGCTACGGGTTGGAGCATGGGTTGGAAACTCAACCAGTGGGCACGTCTGCACGATGGCAACCATTCGTACCTGCTCTTTGGCAACTTGCTCAAAAACGGTACGGGCGACAACCTGTGGGACATTCATCCGCCTTTCCAAATCGACGGTAACTTTGGCGGTACCGCGGGTGTGACCGAAATGCTCATGCAGTGTCACATGGGCTTCATTGACTTGCTGCCTTCGCTCCCCGACGCCTGGGCTTCGGGCAACATCAGCGGACTGCGTGCGCGTGGCAACATCGGTGTCGACATTGCCTGGAACGGTGGCAAACTCACCGAAGCGCGCCTCACGCCCACTCACTCGGGCAACATCGTGGTGCGCTACGGCAATCAGGAATTGCAGTTCATCGGCACCAAGGGAAAAACCTCGCGCGTATTCCTCAATAATGGCAAATTGGAAGTGAAGTAAAGCGTCACAACTTCACAAAAAAGACACTTTCTGTTTAAATCATACACACAAAAAAGACCCCAACTCCTGCTGTTCAGTCAGGGAGTTGGGGTCTTTTTTTTATATCTGTATGCTGCAGTCGAACTTCTGTATGCTGCAGTCAAACCTTTGTATGCTGCAATCAAACCTCTGTACCGCAGTCAAACCTTTGCGCAGCATCCAAAGGGTTAGTTCTGGTCGTAGGCATGTTTCGGATAGTCAGTGGTGTAATGCAGTCCGCGGCTTTCCTTGCGCTCGATGGCCTGTCGCGTAATGAGGTAACCCACGTTAATCATGTTGCGCAGTTCGCAAATGTCGCGCGTAGCCTTCACGCGCTTAAAGAGTTCCTCGGTTTCCTCGTAAATCAAATCAAGGCGCACCCAAGCCCGCTTCAGTCGCAAGTCAGAACGCACAATACCGACGTAAGCCGACATAATCTGTTCCACCTCCTTGGCATCCTGCGCAATGAGCACCTTTTCCTCGTTCGAGAGCGTACCCTCGTCGTTCCATTCCGGCACACGGGTATTAAAGTCGTACTCATCAAGGTGTTCCAGCGAATGACGGGCAGCAGCTTCGGCATACACCACCGCTTCAATCAGCGAGTTCGAAGCCAGGCGGTTGCCGCCATGCAGTCCCGTACACGAACATTCGCCAATGGCATACAAGCGGTTAATCGACGAGCAGGCATTCAAGTCGACCTTGATACCGCCGCAAAGATAATGGGCGCAAGGAGCCACAGGAATGTACTGTTTAGTGATGTCGATGCCGATGCTCAAACACTTTTGGTAAATGTTCGGGAAGTGATGCTTCGTTTCCTCCGGGTCTTTGTGCGTCACATCGAGGCAAACGTGGTCGAGCCCGTGAATTTTCATTTCCTTATCGATGGCACGCGCCACGATGTCGCGCGGAGCCAGCGAAAGTCGTTTGTCATATTTCTGCATGAACTCCTCGCCGTTCGGCAGACGCAGAATGCCGCCGTAGCCACGCATAGCCTCAGTGATGAGGTAAGCAGGATGCGTTTCACCCGGGTGAAACAATGCCGTGGGGTGAAACTGAATGAACTCCATGTCCTTCACCGTAGCTTTGGCGCGATACGCCATGGCAATGCCGTCGCCCGTAGCAATTTCGGGATTCGTGGTTGAAGCATACACCGCTCCACAGCCGCCGGTGCAAAGCACGGTGACGCGCGAGAGGAAGGTATCGATTTTCTGCGTATCGGGGTCGAGCACGTAGGCACCGTAGCATTCAATGTCGGGCGTACGGCGTGTTACTTCGATGCCCAGGTGGTGCTGCGTAATGATTTCAACGGCAAAATGGTTTTCGAGCACGGTGATGCCGGGATGATTACGCACGGCTTCGATGAGTCCGCGCTGAATTTCGAAGCCCGTGTCGTCGGCATGGTGCAAAATGCGAAATTCGGAGTGTCCGCCCTCGCGGTGCAAGTCGAAGTTGCCGTCGTCTTTTTTATCAAAGTTCACACCCCACTCCACCAGGTGCTTGATGCCCTGTGGGGCCTGTCGCACCACCTGTTCCACGGCGCGGAGGTCCGAGATGTAATCGCCCGCAATGAGCGTATCCTTGATGTGTTTGTCGAAATTGTCTACCTCGAGGTTCGTCACCGAAGCGATGCCGCCCTGTGCTTTGGCGGTATTGGCTTCTTCAATCGAGGTTTTACACACGAGGGCCACCTTACCTTTGCCCGAGGCGGCCACCTGAAGGGCGTAACTCATTCCGGCCACTCCGGAACCAATTACCAAAAAATCGAATTTGCGTATCATGATTGTCGCTAATATTCAGCTCTTTAATTTAGCTTAAATGCAGGGGAGTCACGACAAAACGCTACCTGTTTCTGCATTCTGCGCACAAAAATTACTGCAAAACTACAAATGTTTTTTCAAAAATACACGACACCTACATATAAATCATTATTTTTGCTGAGTGAACTACTCGTTACAGCGCGCTCTGGCTGCCTGCAACCCAAGGAAAGTTGAAAATAAATTCAATTTTTTCATACTTTTGTGTAGCAAATCACAAGGGAGTTGCGTCTAACCTGCATCAACGCCCCTTTTCCGGAAAGAGCCCAAGTTTTTTTTTCAAGAAAAATCAAGATCGGCCTTTTCGGAAAATAGAAAAACGAAACAACCAATTCTAACTCATATCATTATGAACAAAATCAAATCACTCCTTCTGTTGCTCGTGGCATTCATTACGCTGCCTTCGGTAGCGCAGCAACTGCCGCAGCTGCCCATCGACAAGGACGTGCGTTACGGTAAGCTGCCCAACGGCCTCACTTACTACATTCGCCACAACGCCTTGCCCGAGAATCGCGCCAATTTTTACATTGCGCAAAAGGTAGGTTCGGTTCAGGAAGAAGAGAACCAACGCGGTTTGGCTCACTTCCTTGAACACATGTGCTTTAACGGAACCGACAACTTCCCCGACAACCGCATCATTAAATACTGCGAAAGCATCGGTGTGAAGTTCGGTCAGAACCTCAATGCCTACACCTCGACCGACGAAACGGTCTACAACATCGACGATGTGCCTGTAACCGAATCGAACGTCGACTCATGCTTGCTCATTTTGCACGACTGGTCGGACGGACTGACGCTCGACCCCAAGGAAATTGATAAGGAACGCGGCGTTATTCACGAAGAATGGCGTATGCGCAGCAGCGCTTCGGGCCGTATGTTCGAACGCAACCTGCCCACCCTCTTCCCCGAATCGCGCTACGGTCACCGCTACCCCATCGGTTTGATGAGCGTAGTCGACAACTTCAAGCCCGCCGAACTCCGTGCGTACTACGAAAAGTGGTACCGCCCCGACCTTCAGGGTATCATCGTTGTGGGCGACATCGACGTCGACAAGGTTGAACAGCGCATCAAGGCCATCTTCTCGCCCATTCAGATGCCCAAGAACCCGGCCGCTTACGAACACTACCCCGTGCCCAACAACAATGCACCGATTTACGTCATCGACAAAGACAAGGAGCAAACCAGTGCCGTCATTCAGCTCTTCTTCAAGCAGGACCCCATTCCTGCTGAACTCAAGAACACGCCGGTTTTCTTGCAGATGAACTACACCAACACGCTCATCAGCACCATGCTCAATGCCCGCCTCGAAGAACTGGCCCTCAAGGCCGACTGTCCCTTCATCGGTGCTGCTACCAGCTATGGCAACTACATCATGACCAAGATGAAGGATGCCTTCGTTGTGTACGTACTGCCGAAACCCGGTCAGGATGCCGCTGCCGTACAGGCTGTGATGCAGGAGGTGGAACGCGCCCGTCAGTTTGGCTTCACCGCCACCGAGGCTGCGCGTGCCAGCGAAGAATTCATGAGCAGCATGGAACGCATCTACGACAACCGCGACAAGCAGAAACACGACTTCTACGTGCCGCAGTACGTGCGCCACTTCCTCGAAGGTCAGCCCATTCCTGACATCGAAACGGAATTCAACATGTACAAAATGATGGCGCAGCAGCTGCAACAGCAGAACATGCTCACCACCCTCACCAACGAGGTGTTCAAGCAGTACACCGCCAATGCCGACACCAACTTTGTATGTCTGGCTTTCTATCCTGAAAAGGCCGACGTTACGGTGCCCACCGCCGACCAGCTGAAGCAAGCCATCGCTGCTGCCAAGGCTGCCAAGCTCGATGCTTACGTCGACAATGTGAAGAACGAACCCCTCGTGCCCGTTCTGCCGAAGAAGGGCAACATCAAGAAGGAAGAAAAGGCCGACTTTGGCTACACTTGCTGGACGCTTGCCAACGGTGCACGCGTATTCTTCAAGCAAACCGACTTCAACGATGCCGAAGTGCAGTTCTTTGCACAGAGCTTCGGTGGTAAGAGCCTCGTAGGCAACAAGGACCTCGTCAACCTCAACATCTTCGACGCCGTGATGAGCAGCACTGGTTTGGGCAACTTCAGCTCAACCGAACTGCAAAAGAAACTCGCCGGCAAACAGGCCAGCTGTATGCCTTCGTTGGGCAACACAACCGACAACCTTATCGGTGGCTCAACGCCCAAGGACCTCCGCACGCTCTTCGAACTCATCTACCTCCGCTTCCAGGCTCCGGCCAACGACGTTGAGGGCTACAACAACGTGATGAACTACCTGAAGTCGAACCTTGAAAATGCCGACAAAGACCCCCAGACGGCTTTTGCCGACTCACTCCGCGGTACGCTCTACAACCACAACCCGCGCATGATGCCGCTTAAGTATGCCGACCTGGCCAAGGCCGACTACGAAGCTGTGCGCCGCATCTATGCCGAACGCTTCAACGCTGCCGGCGACTTCGACTTCTTCTTTACCGGTGCTTTCAACGTCGATTCGCTCCGCCTCTTCGTTGAACAGTACATCGCTCCGCTCAAGAGCATCAAGAAGCGCGAAAACTACAACGCCAAAATGTTGCCTGAATATGCCAAGGGTGTGAAAACCAACCACTTCTTCCGCAGCATGGAAACGCCGCAGGCTCAAATCGTACAGTTGTGGCACGGCCAGAATCCTTACAACATGAAGGAAGCCGCTACCATCAGCGTATTCGGCGACATCCTGACGAAGCGTTACCTCAAGAGCATCCGCGAAGACGGTGGCCTGGCCTACAGCGTAGGTGCCAGCGCCAGCGCCAACTATGCTCCGAAGGAAGAATACATCATGCAGGTGTACTGCCCCGTGAAGCCCGCCAAGCTCGACTCGGCTCTCTTGCTCATGAAGCAGGGCATCGAGGACATTGCCAACAAGGGCGTAACGGCCGACGAACTCGACGAAGTGAAGAAGTTCGAACTCAAAGACTTTGCCGACAGCCAAAAGAAAAATGGCTACTGGCTCAACCTCATCACCACCAAGGTGCTCTACGGTCGTGACCTCCAAACCAACTACGAGGCTACGATGAAGGGCATCACTTCGGCCGACATCCAAAAGTTTGCCAAGTCGGTGCTCTTGAAGCAAAACAACTGCATCACCGTGAGCATGCGCCCCACGGACATGACTGAAAAGGAAAACACGAAGTAACGCGCGTTACTCGCTGACCTTACATACAAAGGCCGGTTGCCCAAACAGAGCAACCGGCTTTTTTTGCACACCGCCTGCCGACCCACATTACGCCGCCAAAGGCTCCGATTCCGAGCCTCTGGCTTTTAACTCTTTTTTTCTCAAAACCGATTCAAACCTTGTTCAAACTAGCTCGGAACTAATTTCAACTAGCTCGGAACTAATTTGAACAGGCTCGGAACTAATTCTGACAAGCTCGGAACTAATTCCGACAAGCGCGGAACTGCGGCAAACAACACAAGAAATAAACACAGCAAAAGGTTTGTTAGGAAATAATCACACACCCTTCGAAAGCTCGGAAAACCGCTTTTTTCCTAAGGAAAAGGCTTGCCCATGTCGCGAAAAATGGCGAATATTGTAGAAAAATTCATCACATCTCCTTACATGACACACACTCCCACCCCCGACGAAATAAAGCAATGGCGCGAAATGCCCACCGACCGCCTGGCACTGCTGCTGGCCAAACGCACCGACGTGGATGCCCCCTACGTGCTCCAGCAGGCCGAAGGCTGGCAAAAGCTGCGCACCAAAGTGCCATCGTGGGCGGCTGTCGATGCCCTGCAATATCCGCACCGCCTGGCACTCGAACAGTGTTCGGGCGAAGCTGCAGCACGCGCCAAGGCCGAAATCATTGGGCGCATTGCCACCCGATTGCGCCATGCCGGGGGGCACGAAGCACCGCTGACGTATGCCGACCTCACGGGCGGACTGGGCGTTGACTTTTCGTTCATTGCTCCACGCTTTGACCGCGCGGTCTACGTAGAACGGCAAGCCGCGCTCTGCGAACTGGCCCGTCATAATTTTCCCCTGCTGGGTCTGGAGCAAGCCGCTGTGGTGTGTGCCGACGGAACGGAATATCTGCACAGCATGGAACGCACCGACGTGGTGTTTCTCGACCCCGCACGGCGCGACGGAGCCGGCCGCAAAACGGTGCTGATTACCGACTGCGAACCCGACGTGTGCAGCCTGCAAACACAGCTGCTCGACATTGCGCGCTGCGTGGTGCTGAAACTCTCCACCATGCTCGACATTGCGCAAACGCTCAAGGAGCTGCAGGCCGTGTGCGAGGTGCACATTCTCAGCACGCGCGGCGAGTGTAAGGACTTGCTCGTGGTGATGAGCCGCGATGCGGCACTGACTGCCGCTGCACCCTGCGGTCCGCTCATCACGGCACACGACGACGGCCATACCCTCAGCTTCACCGCCCAATCCGAGGCCGAAGCACAACCCGAATGGGCCGACTGCGTCGATGCTTACCTGTACGAACCGGGCGCGGCCGTGCTCAAGGCAGGAGCGTTCAAAACGGTGGCCGTGCGCTACGGGTTGAAAAAGCTGCATCCTCACTCCCACCTGTACACGGGCCCGGAATACCTCCTCCACTTTCCCGGCCGCAAATTCAAGCCCGAAAGGGTGTTCGGCTTCAGCAAGGCCGACTTAAAGCAGCTGCGCACCGACTATCCGCAGGCCAACCTGACGATTCGCAACTTCCCCTCGTCGGTCGATGCACTGCGCAAAAAGCTGAAACTGCGCGAAGGGGGCACAGCCTATATTTTTGCCACAACCCTTGCCGACGGCAAACACGTCCTCATCGTGTGCCGAAAGGCGGAAAAGGGCGAGGAGTAAGAAGGTGCTAAAACTGTAAATTCAAACAACGAATGACTGAAAAATACATCGACTTCGAAGCCTACGAACGTGTGGCAGAACCTCACAAACGTGAGCGGGCTTCGACATGGCGTACGGCCATCGGCCTGCAAGATGTCGACGGACTCAAAGTGTCGGACTACCTGAAACAAACGGCAGTCAAACACATTGAGGGCGACATTACGATTGACGAGGTACGCGAACTGCTGAAGTCGTACTATGTCAGCAAAACTGCACACGACGATGGAAGCACAGAAAAGGAAGAAGCCGACCGCGTAGCTGCCAACATTGCCAAACTCTTGAGTGAAAAGTCTTTCTCGTTTACTGCATTGGAGTTCTTGAACATTCACCGGCACTTATTTGCAGGTGTGTTCAAGCATGCCGGTGAAGTGCGTACTTACGACATTAGCAAAAAGGAATGGGTGCTACAAGGCGACTCTGTGGTATATGGACGTGCGGCCGACATCATGATGGCTTTACGCTATGACATTCAGCAAGAAAAAGATTTTAATTATAGCGGTTTGTCGGCAGACGAAATTGTTGAACATATTGTAGATTTCGTTACGTTGCTATGGCAAAATCATCCATTTTGCGAAGGCAACACACGAACTACAGCAGTATTTGTTATCAAATATCTGCGTTCCATTGGTTTCAATGTCGACAATGAATTGTTTGCCCACAACTCCTGGTACTTTCGCAATGCGCTTGTGCGTGCAAACTATCGCAATCCTTTAAAAGGCATAGAGCCCGACAAGTCATTCCTCATTCAATTTTTTCGCAACTTAATGTTGGGCGAACTTCATGAACTGAAGAATCGCTACCTGCTGATTGGCTACAAACAGCCTAACGACACCCCCACAAGTACCCCCACAAGTACCCCCACAAGT
>Stewie_p2__coassemble_1803_pt1 | contig 16322 bp, 17 predicted proteins | sample Stewie_p2__metabat2_high_PE_004 | metagenome-assembled genome bin Stewie_p2 | reverse complement strand
AAAAAGCTAAGTAAATGAATAATCAAATACTTAGCTTTTAGCGTACCCAGAGCCGATACAAAACCCGACAAATAAGGAAAACTAAAAGAAACCAAGTGCTTGATAATCAATACTTTTCAGTTTTGTTATTTTCTTATTTATTCATAAAAAAGCGTATGTTAGATGTTTTTTGGCTACCCTTTGGCTACCTAGCACTTGCAAAGGTAGAACAAAAGTAGTACTTTTGCAAGAAACAGAAACAGAATAAAAATAATAAGATTATGGCATTAAAAAAAGAACTGAGAAGCGACAACACTTACATTATTAGTCAATACACGACAGACAACCCAAAACTAGGAGCTAAAATACTAGCCGATGGGCGTGAGAGTTTATTTCTAGATTATTACTTTGGCTATACTAAGGTAATAAGCGAGAAAACAGGCAAAGAGGTAGTTAAAAAAGATAGGAAGCGAGATTTTTTGAAGCTTTATCTATGGCAAGCACCCAGAACTCCAAAAGAGCGACAGCAGAATAAGGAAACGTTAGAGCTGGCTAAAAAGATAAGGTTTGAGCGCGAGCAAGAATTATTGCAAGATGTAGAGGGCTACAGACTGAAGAAAAGCCGTGAAATAAACTTTCTGGACTACTTTCAAGACTACATTGATAAGTATACAAAGAAAGATTACAGAATGGTTGCAATAGCCCTAAACAGACTTAAAGACTTTTTTCACGATACTCCAGAATACAATAAGTATGAAAGGAGTATAAAACCAGAACAAATTACAAAAGATTTGGTGAGGGATTACACTGAATACTTAAAAGGTAGAAGTGTTGGAGAGGGAGCACACAGCATTTATGCACGCTTTAAAAAAGTAATAAGGTATGCAGTTGAACATGATGTAATATTAAAAGACCCATGTAGTGGTATTGTTATTAAAATAGATAATCATACATTAAAGAAAGAAGTGTTATCACTAGAAGAAATAAAAATGCTAAAAGCAACCCACTATGATAACGAGAATCCAAATATAAGACGTGCTTTTATATTTTGCCTCTATACAGGTTTAAGGTTTTGTGATGTGAAAGACCTTACATTTGCTAATGTGGATTTTTCTAACAAGTTACTAAAGTTTGAGCAGAACAAGACAAAGGGGCATAGTGCTAATAGTGGGGTGATGATGGGCTTAAACGCTGGTTTGCTGGAGCTAATTGGAGAGCCTAGCAGCCCTAATAATAGGAATGAGGTTATATTTCCTTTACCAAGCTATGAAATGTGCTCAAAAGCTCTTAGAAGATGGGTAAAACGTGCTGGAATAAATAAGCATATAAGTTGGCACTGTGCTAGGCATAGCTTTGCTACAAATATGCTTCAAGATAACAAGATAGATATAAAAAGTTTGGCAGCGACGTTAGGGCATTCTGGATTGAAGTATACAGAGAAATATGTAAGAGCAAAAGACAGCCGTATACAAGCAGCACTAGATAGTTTGTGGGATGAGTAAATACAACAAATATGGAAAATATTAAAGAAAACAGCATACTAACAGCCAAAGAAGCAAGTGAGGTTTTTGATGAATTATTTCAATGTGGTGTAAAAACTCCAACTGTGGTTACAATAGATGGTAAGGAAGAAGAAGCATATTATTATAAATGCACACGTGAAGAATTAGAGTTGCATGATATAGAAGTGTTGAAGAATACCGAATATGATATTCCCGATGGTAAAGAGCAGTTTTCACACGATTTTCATAAGTGGGTAATGTTGGGTTGGCATATAGCAGAGAGTCGAAAACAGGAGGTTGGTGAATTTTATCCGTCAGAAGTGGAGGAGGGTAAAAAAAGACGATATGAAAGAGCCAGATTATGGGAAAAAATAAAAAAAGTATTCTATCAAAACACTACTCCACAAATAACAGAAGAGGAAAAAAAAATCTTTGACAAGGCGGTGACAAGAGGGTGGGCAGAGAGATACAGGGGTGGTTACAAGTGGAGGCTTGAACCAAAAGCGAGTTTGGCATATTTCATAAAAAAGGTATATGACCCAAAAGGCACTAAGCGAATACCTTTTAAAAAGATGGAGCAGATTTGGTATGAAACACGTCTAGACAGCAGTTTAGGTAAAGCTATAAATGCAAAAAAAACACAGGAATGGAAAAGAGAAATTGATAGTTTTTTCAGTGAAGATTAAAGTTTAAGCACCCTTTTATTTGGGGTGCTTTCTTTTTTTTATTTAGTGTGTTTTAGTGTGGCACACTATAATATACTTGCAAACAAAGCTTTTGGTTTCTAATTTTGCTCGTGCTATCGCGATAGCATAAGTAACAAGGTGATAAACTTGCAGACGTGTATGGTTTAGAACCTTATTTAAAAATTTAAACCATAATTGATATGGATAATAATTTAAAAACGCTTGTAAAAGAACAAGTAACATTTTGCCTAAAAGAGGTTTTAACAAGTGAAGAGGCGGCACGCTATATGGGTGTTTCAAGAAGTTGGCTCTATAAGCTGACAATGAAAAAGCAGATACCACACTACAAGCCGATGGGCAAAATGTGTTTTTTCAAGCGAGTAGAGTTGGAAGAGTGGCTTCAAAATAATAGAGTAGCAACAGAATCAGAAATAAACCAGAAAGCCCAAGCATATTGCATGAAGAAAGGGGGTGCTTTATGATACTGACAGACTTTTACAAATTTGAACATACAGCCAGATTTGCAAAATCTAGAATGGACTGTGTAGCCTCAACTAGGAGTTATCCAGAGTTTGAGGGAAAACGAGCATTAAAGGATAGAGCAGCTTCTAAAAGCCGAGATGGTATAAAAATGGGTGACTTTATTATTTATTATAACGATGTTCCAAAAAGGTTTGGCGGTGATGTACACAGGAGGGCTGGTAAAAGTATTACAATGGGCGGTAAAAACCTTTCAAGTGTGTATGTGCCAGACCCAAGCCTACCTTTTGGCTATGGAGATGTTAGAGGCACAAATGACGCTCTTATTTTTATGTTCCATGATTTAAATATCGTAGATGGTGTAATACAGGGAGGTGGAGTGATTGAAGTTTTTGTGGCTAGGGGCAAAAGTCGGGATTGCATACCGCTTTATAACATTTTGTGTGATGGCGGTTTAGATGATGAAATGGAGTATTTAAGAAATAGGTGCAAAGAGGTGGAAGCCGAGCCAGAATGACTGAATCACTCTATATTAAGTTGTTTTTAGTTACTAAATCAGTAACCGCTTATGTTTGATACAGTCTATTTTAGACTATATAAAGAGGTGGCTGGTGATGTTGATTTACTCACAAAAATACCATGTTGTTTGAATAACGTGGGGGAACATTATTTCAATAACGAGCCGATTATTACAGGTGATTTAAATGGGCTTAAAATAAGCCTCAACACCAACCAGCTAAAAGTGAAAGACGGCTCTTTATGTAAATGGTTTTTGGGAGATAATTTCAAAACGTTGGGGCGGAGCGATACTCAAAAGGCGATTGAAAAGTTGTCAGATATTTTGCATTTGCCGATGGGTAAAGCTACCGTCACACGTTTAGATGTGGCTCAAAATTTCATCACTATGCACCCACCAGAAGTATATTTCAATCATTTGGGAGAATTGAGGTATACAGAGCGTTTGTTGCAACCAAGTGGGCTATACTACAAAGGGGGTAATTTGTCTTTGTGTTTCTATGACAAAAACAAAGAGCAGAAAAGCCACCGCAGACCGATACCAGATTTATACCAGAATAGGAATGTATTGAGGTATGAGCAAAGGTATACAAGTAGGGTAGCTTCACAAATGGGAGTTTCAGAAGTAACAGGGGCTTTGCTTTATGATGAGGTTTTTTATCAAGCGGTTTTGAACAGATGGAGGGCAAAATATGAAGCAATCCAAAAAGTGAATGATATTTCTTTAAATTTTGAGGCGATGAAAACAAAGCAGCAGCTTTATAAGATGGGTGTACTTTCAATAGTGCAAATGGCTGGAGGTGCAATGAAGATGTATGAGCAAATTAGGGAAGCCCAGAATCAAGGGAAGCTAACCAAAAAACAGGCTTTTGACTTAAGAAAGACGGTGAAAGACGCTTTGGAAGTTAGGGAGGGGTTGACAGTTCAAAATGAAGCAATAAAGGAACTTAATAAAAAGGTAGCCGAAGCGATTAAATATTACCGATGAGGCTGAATCACTCTATATTAAGTTGTTTCTGGTTACCGATTTAGTAACCGATTGTAAAACTAAAATAGTATTATTTAGTAATGAGTAGAAAAATAAATGATGGTAAGGGGCGGTTGGGAGGAAGAAGTAAGGGTACTCCAAACAAGATAACAAGACCGCTGAAAGAGTGGATAAAAAACCTTCTAGAGGATAACAGGGGGCAAATTGAACGCGACATAAAAGAGTTGTCAGCTAAGGATAGGTTGGCAATGTTTGAAAAGTTGCTGCAATATGTAATACCTAAACAAAAAACCGAGTTGGAAATAACAAACGTTCAAGCCAAGGAAAAAGAGGCAAAAGAGGATTTGTCTTACATTCCAGATGATTTGCTTTTTAAGGTAGCTGACTGCATACAGGAGGGTAGGAGGCAAAAGAAGCAAGAAGCCAGAGAAAAAGGAGTGTAAAAAAAATGATTGTGTAAGTGGGTTGCCAAACGTAGGTAGCCCACTTTTTTTGTGTGTAAAAGTGTGGGTGTTGTCGTTTTTGGCTACCCTTTGGCTACCTAATAAAAAGAAAACGCTTGATAATCAATGAGTTATCAAGCGTTTATTGTACCCAGAGCCGGGGTCGAACCGGCACGGGTTGCCCCACTGGTGTTTGAGACCAGCGCGTCTACCGATTCCGCCATCTGGGCTACTTACTGCCTGCTTTTAGGCTTTAAGCGGTGCAAAGATACGGCTTTCTGCGATACCATCCAAATTTTAAGCACTTATTTTTTTGAAAAAATGCAGATTTTGGGTTTTAGGCTTGATTCTCGTCATTTTGTGCGGTTGGGGGCAGCCGATAGTGCATTAGCGATAGGGGGGGGGTAAATCCTGAGAGTTTGCCTTGCTGCTTCATGCGTTCGGTCAGCACATCGCGCAAGTTGTCCTCAGGGTTCAGTCCCAGTTTTTTGCGGATATGTCCGCGGTGCGCACTGATGTTTGTTTGTGTTTTGTTCAGCAGCGTACATATTTCGCTTTGTTTTTTGCCTTGAACAATGAGCATACACACCTCGTGTTCCGAAGGCGTGAGTTCGGGGAAGGCACTGACCACCCTTTCGCGTTTACAGTTCTCCTTATTCAGGTAGTCCATAACCGCCGTTACGAGTTTACGTTTCACCGCATCGCCCGCCATGTCGAAGAACACCTCCATATCCCGGGCATTGGGCTTATTCACCATAGAGAGTTCGATGTAAGCCTTTACCTGTTTTTTGTTCAGTCGCAGGGCCATCATCAGACTTCGTTCGTCGCTTTTCAGTCCCGAGTTTTCCGATTGCAGTTTTTGATAGTTCCGAATCACCCTTTCGCCCAGGATACACACAATCACTACGATGAACGTGAACACACCGAGAAAGCACATCAATCCCTCGTCGCGCGTAATGAGGGTACAAATGCCGAAGGTGAGCAAACTGGTAGCAGCAATGATGGTGGGTACCCAGCGCAGATAGGCCAGCACGGCCAGCATCATGGCAATGGCCGAAAGCATCATATTGGCGGTGATGAGGTTGATATGGAAGGATGAGGGGTAGAAGGCGCAGATGAGGTTTTCGACCGAAGTGGCCGTTTGCGTCAGCAGCAGTGCCGATGTCAGTGCCGGTGTGAGTTTCAGGTGTCTGGTCAGGTAAGCAATAAAAAGGAGCAAGGAAGCTATGGCGCTTACGAGGTTGATGGTGGAGAACACTATGCCCGAAGGGCCGGTCATGTCGCTCAGGGTAAAGAGTATGCTGAGTAGTGAGGTGAATGTACCATAAAAGTAGACAGCCTGCCGTTGTTTCCCCTCAAGTGTTATTTCGGTATTGGGCAGTATGGATTCCAGACGGGTCAGTTGTCGTCGCCAAATGCGATAGAGAGCAGAGAGGGAGTTCATCACGTTTTTTATTTTATGGCAAAGATAGTGAAAGGCGAGCGCAGTGGCAAATGAAAATTTATTTTTATTTGACATTGCCGAGCCGCCTCCTATCTTATTGAAAGATAGTGAAAGGCGAGCGCAATACCAAGCCAAACGCTTGCTTTTGAGTGTAGGTATTGCCGAGCCGCCTCCTGTCTTATTAAAAGATAGTGAAAGGCGAGCGCAGTGGCAAATGTTGGGCAAGGGTATAGTATACATGCGATAATTCAATGGTTTTGAATCCGTGGCGCCCTGTAAGGGCAATGGTATCTCAGCCCAGGGTAAAGTGAACGGAGTGAACGACACCCTGGATTCCCCCATGACCAGGGTTTAAAAGGTATCGCGCCCTGTAGGGGCAGAACGTCGGAATAGGGGCAACGCCCCCCCCCGACATCCCACGGACGTAAATCGGGGGTTGGCATGCGTTTTGAAAACGATATATAATATATGGGTAAAACCGTGTGTTTCGCCCGATAATTCGCCCGTGTGTGTCGAGGGGCGTTGCCCCATTTTCGACATATTGCCCCTACAGGGCGCGAATGTAATAAAACCCAGTCGTGGGGGGGACCCAGGGTGTCGTTCACTCCGTTCACTCTACCCTGGGCTGAAATACCCCTGCCCTTACAGGGCGCCGCGGCCTCAAAACCATTGAAATACAGCGCGTTTTGTCGCGTTCCAATCAAAATGAATGCGAATATTACGCGCGTTTTTGCCCGGTTATGATTTGCACGAATGTGGCATGCATTTTGGAAACAATATATATATGGGTATACCCATGTGTTTCCCCCCGGTTTGCGCCCACGTATCCCCCCCGCTGATACCCCCTAATAAACACCCTATGGATTTTACCAAAAGACATTACCGAATTGAAAATGAGAACGCTCCGCTTGGGTCATCCCTTCCCCAAATTCCAGCGTGCGCGATACCGATGCTTGCGTTTTTTTGAAAACGCTGATTATCAGTAGTTCCGCGATTATCCGAATTAGTTCCGAGCCAGTCGAAATTAGTTCCGAGCCAGTCGAAATTAGTTCCGAGCTAGTCGAAATTAGTTCCGAGCTAGTTGAAATTAGTTCCGAGCTAGTTTCAACAATCTTGGAACTACTGATAATCAGCGTTTTCAGAAAAACGTTCCAATCGGTTTCACACCCGCTCATTCCGCTTTGCCATGAAGCTAAAGGCGAATCCGTTCATTTTCACCTTTATTCACCTGTTTGTTGAATCCGCCCCTGCGCACCCGAAGCCGCGAAATGTTTCCCCTTTCAAAGTGATAACATTTTATCTCTTGCCGATTCTCAAAACGTACGAAGCAGCAACGTTTTGCCTCACCCCAATGCTGCAGCCCCACACCTTTTTGCTACTGATTTCATCAACCTTCGTGCCATTCGTAGCCGCGTGTAAGTGCGCGTCAGGTTCGAGTGCATTTTCAATGGGTGAAGCCGCCCCGAAGAAATGATTAGGAAGGAGTTAGAAACAAAAAAAGCAGTGTCATATAGACACTGCTTAGAAAAAAGAGTTCTGCGGGGAAAGCAGAACTCTGGGGGAAGGGGATGTTGTTCCACACCGATTCGAACGATGACTGAGAGAACCAAAAACTCTAGTGCTACCATTACACCATGGAACATCCATTATTGATGGCATTCGTTTCCGAAATGCGTTGCAAAGGTATGAACTATTTGCGAATCTGCCAAATTTTTTTCGCTTTATTTATGGGCCGTTCTGCATTTTTTTTGTGCTTGCAGCGTGGCAACTTTTGCAAAACTCCGTGATGCTTTCCGCTAAAAAAAAGCAGGAGGTGTGCGGTTGGGATGCACACCTCCTGCTTGATGGGGAGATGAACGAGGTCAGAGGGTTTACTTGCCCTCGTTCAAAAATTCCAACGCACGCTTCACGATGTCGTTGCGGCGGTTGGTGTATTGGAAATACTCGTTGCGGTCCCACAGGTGCATGATGATGGAGCCTTTGAGCAAGATGGCCAGTTCGCGACGCGTGTCGGCCAGGTCCTTGTCGTCCTTCGGTTCCAGTTTTTTGCGTTTGGCATTGGCCATTATGGAGTCGATGAGTTCGGCCGGTGCTTCGAACTTGGCGTCGAAGTCGGCAAATGAGCGGTATTTGCGTTTGATTTCCTTGCGGTGCGAGTCGGCATAGTGCAAGGTAGCTTCGAGCACCAGGTTGTTGCGGTAAATGGCACGCAGCAAGGGCGGATTGGCGGTGGTGTCGAGCGGCACAAAGATGTCGGGCATGATGCCGCCGCCACCGTAGACGGTGCGATGCTTTTCGAGCGTGTGGTACACCTTGGTAGAGTCGAGGCGGATGCTGTCGACCGAGGTGAGTTCGCCGTGCGTGTAGCGGTTGTCGAGGTCGCGGTTGTAGGCCTCTTTCTGCCCCTTGGCGTAGGGCTTTTGGATGCAGCGGCCCGAAGGCGTGTAGTAATGTGACACGGTGAGGCGAATCATGGAGCTGTCGGGGAGGTCGATGGGGCGTTGCACCAGACCCTTGCCGAAGGTGCGGCGGCCAATGATGGTGCCGCGGTCGTGGTCCTGAATGGCACCGCTCACAATTTCGGCAGCTGAGGCCGAAAATTCGTCGACCAGCACAACGAGGCGACCCTTGTGCTGCATGAGTCCGTTGCCCTCGGCACGCAGTTCCTGACGCGGCATGACGCGGCCGTCGGTGTAGACAATCATTTTGCCGTTGGGCAGAAATTCGCTGGCCACCTCCTGGGCGGCGTTGAGGTAGCCGCCACCGTTGAACTGGAGGTCGAGAATGAGGTCCTGCATGCCCTGTTGCTGCAATTCCTTGATTTTGTCGTGTACCTCCTTGCCCGAAGTGGCCCCGAAGCTGTCGAGCTTGATGTAGCCCGTGGTGGGGGTGATGAGGTAGGCCGCGTCGACGGTGTTGAGCGGAATTTTGTCGCGCACGATTTTAAAGTGCAGCACGTCTTTGGCTCCGCGGCGCACAATGTCGAGGCGGGCAATGGTGCCCTTGGGGCCGCGCAGGAGCGTCATGATGCTGTCGCGGTCCATTTTTACCCCCGCAATGGTGCGGCCGTTGACGGCGATGATGCGGTCGCCTTCAAGTACACCCGCCTTTTGGCAAGGCCCTTTGCTGACAACTTGCAGCACGAGGAGCGTGTCTTTGTCGATGTTGAAACTTACCCCGATGCCTTCGAAGTTTCCGGTGAGCGGTTCGGTGAGTTTGCGCGTTTCCTTGGCGTTGGTGTAGGAAGAGTGCGGGTCGAGCTTGCTGAGTATGCCGTTGATGGCATCTTCAACGAGTTTTTTCTGGTCGACACTGTCGACATAAAGACTGGTAATGGCGATTTGTGCCATTTGCAGTTTTTTGAGTTGGTTGACGTCGATGTCGTCGTAAGGGCTGCGGTGTTGTGCGCAGACCGGGAGGGTGAGCAGCAGCGCGAGCAGCAGTAGGAGTTTTTTCATATTGTACATTTTTTGAATGAAATGAGCACCCGGTTCCGCGTGGACTATTCGTCGGTGGAACGGGGGGTGTGGCGACGCGGCAGGAAGTCGGACACGTCCTTGCCGTAGGCGATGAGTTCGCGCACGACGCTCGACGAAATGTCGGCAATGTGCGATTCGGTGAAGAGCATCACCGTTTCGACCCCCGAAAGCCGGTGGTTCATGGCGGCAATGTCGCGCTCGTATTCAAAATCCTTGACCGAACGAAGGCCGCGCAGAATGAACTGAGCCCCTTCGCGGCGTACGAGGTCGACGGTGAGGTCGTTGTAGGCCACCACCTTGATGCGCGGTTCGTCGGCATAGATGCGGCTGATGGCTTCAACGCGTTCGTCGGTTGAAAAGAGCGAGCGCTTGCTGTCGTTGACACCTACGCCAATGACAATGCGGTCGAACATGGGAAGCCCGCGCTCAACGATGCTGGCATGGCCCACGGTGAAGGGGTCGAACGACCCGGGGAAGATGGCTATTTTCATAGCAGAATGGGAAGTGTGAATGAAAAAAGAGAGGCTTAGAAATCGCTTTCGGTGGGGTCCTCTTCAACGACGAGGTTGTCGATGATGAAACCCTGACGCTCCATGGTGTTTTTGCCCATGTAATATTCAAGCAGCGACTTGACATTGTCGCTTTTGTGCAGCGTGACGGGTTCGAGGCGGATGTCGGGACCGATGAAGTGTTTGAACTCGTCGGGCGAAATTTCACCCAATCCCTTGAATCGCGTGATTTCGGGGTCGGGACTCAGACGCTTGATGGCTGCCTGACGCTCTTCCTCGGAATAGCAGTAGATGGTTTCGAACTCCGAACGGTCGGATTGGCGCGCCTTTTTCAGTATGGCTGCACCGGCAGCTTTGCTGTTGCCCTTGGCGGCAGGTGCCGACGCGCTGCGCAGTTTCTTCTTCTTGTTACGCACACGGAAGAGCGGCGTTTGCAGGATGTAGACGTGCCCCTTTTTGATGAGGTCGGGGAAGAACTGCAGGAAGAAGGTAATCATGAGCAGGCGAATGTGCATGCCGTCGACATCGGCATCGGTGGCCACGATGACTTTGTTGTAGCGCAGGCCGTCGAGTCCGTCTTCAATGTTGAGCGCAGCCTGTAGCAGGTTGAATTCCTCGTTTTCGTAGACCACCTTTTTCGTTAGGCCAAAGCAGTTGAGCGGTTTGCCGCGTAGCGAAAATACGGCCTGGGTGTTGACATCGCGGCTCTTGGTGATGGAACCGCTGGCCGAGTCGCCCTCGGTGATGAAAATGGCAGAGTCGAGGCGCGGGTCGGCATCGGGTTCCTCGTCCTTTTTCTTGCTTTTGGGCGCCGGGTCGTTGAGGTGGATGCGGCAGTCGCGGAGTTTGCGGTTGTGGAGGTTGGCCTTTTTGGCCCGTTCGCGCGCCAACTTCGTAACGCCGGCAATGGCTTTGCGCTCCTTTTCGCTTTCCTCAATTTTCTGCTTCAGCACATCGGCAATGTCGGTGTGCATGTGCAGGTAGTTGTCGACGTTTTCCTTGACGAAATCGCCCACGAACTTGTTGACGCTGATGCCCGAGAGCGGGAAGGGCTGCCCGTTTGAGTCCTTGTCGGGCGCCATGGTGAGCGAGCCCAGTTTGATTTTGGTTTGGCTCTCGAAGAGCGGTTCGATGACGCGTACGGCAATGGCTGCGACGAGTCCGTTGCGCACGTCCTGCACATCGTAGTTCTTGCCGAAATACTCCTTGATGGTGCGGGCAATGTGCTCTTTGAAGGCACTTTGGTGCGTACCGCCCTGGGTGGTGTGCTGGCCGTTGACAAAGGAGTAATACTCCTCGCCATACTGCGAGGTGTGGGTAAAGGCAATGTCGATGTTGGGCCCGGTGAGGTGGATAATGGGGTAGAGGCCCGGGGCGGTCATGTTGTCGTTGAGCAAGTCCTCCAGACCGTTGCGGCTGATGATGCGCCGTCCGTTGTAGAAAATGGCCAGTCCCGTGTTGAGGTAGGTGTAGTTCCGCAACAGATTTTCCACAAATTCCGAGTGGAAACGGTAGTTGACGAAGAGCTGCTTGTCGGGCTGGAAGAAGATGTAGGTGCCGTTTTCCTCGTCAGTGGTGCTTTCGGTGTCGCTGATGAGTACCCCCTTTTCGAAGGTGGCTTCGCGCATTTTTCCGTCGCGTACGCTGCGGGCCACGAATCGCACCGAGAGCGCATTGACGGCTTTCAGACCCACCCCGTTCATACCCACCGAGGCAGTGAATACGGCAGTGTCGTACTTACCGCCCGTGTTGAGCTTCGAAACCGCGTCGACCAGTGCACCGAGGGGAATGCCGCGTCCGTAGTCGCGGATTTCGGCGCTAAGGTTGTCGTGGATGTTTACTTCGATGCGTTTACCGTAGCCTTCGTTGAATTCGTCGATGCTGTTGTCGATGCTTTCCTTGAGCAGCACGTAGATGCCGTCTTCGGCGTGCGAACCATCGCCCAATCGGCCAATGTACATGCCCGGTCGGGTGCGTATGTGCTCCGTGTCTTCGAGGTGTCGGATTTTGCTTTCGTCGTAAACCACTTCGGGTTTGGGTTGAGGTTGGAGGTTATCTTCGGCCATTTATATCGTTAAGAAAAAAGGGTTAGGAAGGATTGTTGCAAAGCAGAAGGAAGGCAAATGATTGTTTGCCCGAGAGCCACATTTAGAGACTGCCTTTGAAGCAGCGGCGACGTTTGTGCTGTTCGGTTTTAAAGTATTGCCATTGGTTCTGCACTTTGTCGTTCATTTCGAGTTCAGGATTGGTTTCGGCATATTCAAACCCGAGTTCCTGATATACGGGAATGAGGTCGGTGAAGAGCAGGGCGTTGACGCCTTTTCCCTGATAGTCGGGGCGCACGGCCACCAGCAGGAGGTCGAGCATCTTGGGACGTTTCCACTTCAAAGCCTTGAGCAGGTGGAACCACCCGAAGGGCAGAAGCTTGCCCTTGGCCTTTTGCAGGGCTTCGGAGAGCGAGGCCATGGATATGCCGACGGCCACAATTTCGTTTTGCTCGTTTTCGACAATGCTGACCATGCGGAGGTCGAGCACAGGCACGTACATATTGACGTACTGGTCGATTTGCCGCTCGGTCATTTGCGAATAGTTGAAGAGCGGAGTGTAGGCCTTGTTGATGAGTCGGAAAATGTCGTGGGCAATACCCGTTTCCTTGATTTCCTTTCGGCTGGTGATTTTGCGGATGTGCAGCTTATACTTTTGGGCGATGATGGCCGAAATGCGTTTGTGCTTTTCGGGAATGGCATCGGGAATGTAGACCTTCATTTCAACCCAGTCGGCACTGCGTTCAAGGCCGAGCAGGTTCATGTGCTCGGGGTAGTAGGGGTAATTATAGATGGTGGCCATGGTTGAAAGCTGGTCGAAGCCGTCGATGAGCATACCCTCGGCATCCATGTCGGTGAATCCGAGCGGACCTTCAATTTCGTTCATGCCGCGTTCGCGTCCCCACTGCTTGACGGTGTCGATGAGTGCACGGCTGACGTCGAGGTCGTCAACAAAATCAATCCACCCGAAGCGTACTACCTTTTTGTTCCAGGTTTCATTGGCACGGTGGTTGATGATGGCAGCCACACGGCCCACGATTTTGCCGTCGCGCATTGCCAGAAAGTAGTCGGCCTCGCAAAATTCGAATGCTGCATTCTTTTGCGGCGAAAAGGTGTTGAGCATGTCGTCGTAGAGGTCGGGTACGGAGTAGGGGTTGTCTTTGTAAAATTCGTAATTGAAGCGGATGAATTTTTTCAACTCCGCCTTATTGCTTACTTTCTTGATTTCAACGGTCATGGCCGGGGTTTGAGTTGGGGTTAAAGGTTTGGTTATGGAATGGGTTGCCCGGTGGCTATCGGTACTTGTGTAGCCTTCGGCACAGCGAAGGCAAAATTACGAAATTTCAGGCAGAGCAAGGTGGCATTGCTGGGTGTTTTAGGCTTCGCCGCACAATAAGTAGCTGCTGAAAATCGTTTTCATGCTTCTACTTGTGTCTTTATGTGCCACGGATTAAGGCACGGGGTCGTAGCCGCTGCCTCCCCAAGGGTGACAGCGCAATATGCGCCGAATGGCCAGGTACAACCCTTTCAGCGCACCGTGTTTTTGGATGGCTTCGACGGCATACTGCGAACAGGTGGGGGTGAAACGGCAGGCCGGCGGAAGCATGGGCGAAATGAACCGCTGGTAAAAGCGGATGGGCAGAATGAGCAGACGTTTGAACATGGCAAACAAGGTTATTTTGACAAAAGTCGGGGTACTGATAGGGGGTGCTGCCGAACGGGTTAAACTGTTTCGCAACCTTCATTTTCGTGAGGTGCCACCTCTGAAGGTTTGGCTGCCGCAGGGTTCGAGTGGTTCACGCGGTCGGCAATGCGTAGCAGCACGGTTTGCATGCGTTCCATGACTTTGGCCGAGCGTATGGGTTTTTCGGCCAGCCAGATGAATGCGATGTTGATGGCTGTGTCCTGTGGCAAGGCTTGCAGCAGCAGATGCTTTTGCAGGCGGTATGCCTCGCGCAGCTGCCTTTTGGCCCGGTTGCGGTCGACGGCGTGGTGCAATCTGCGTTTGGCTACGCTGAGCAACACCTTGACGGCCGGTCCTGTGGTGGGTTCAACCTGTTTGAAGGTGGCACGCAGCGGGTAGGCCGTGAACGATTGGCTGCCGGCAGAGAACAGCGCCTCGATTTCTTTTTGCTTACACAGATGTTCGGGTTTCCTGAAGGTAAAGGTTGCCATGAGTAGGAATTGTAGGTTGATATTGTATATCTGACTGTCCAAAAAATGGCTGTACCGTGTGCATAGCGCGCACGGTGCAGCCACTTACATTTTGTTTTGAAATTTTCCGATAGGTAATGACAACTTGCCGGCTTTTTCAGTTATCAGTATGTTCTTCTGAGCTTAAGGCTTATGCCTTTTGCTGGTCGAGATACATTTCGATGGCTGCTGTCATGGAGCGTGCTTCGGGGGTCGGTGCCGAAAGGTCGCAACGCAGTCCGGCGTTTTCCATTGCCTTTTTGGTAGCGGGACCGAAGCAAGCGAGGCGTGTGCTACCCTGTTTGAAGTTAGGGAAGTTCTTCAGCAAGGATTCAACACCGGCAGGGGTGAAGAATACGAGCATGTCGAAGTCGAAGGGCTGCTCCTTGGGGTATTCGTTGCTTACCGTGCGGTACATTACGCATTCGGTATGTTTCAACTTTTTGGCGTCGAGCATTTCGGCCACATCATCGTTGTGTACATCCGAAAGTGGCACCAGGTAATTTTCGGCTTTGTGCTTGGCCATAACGGCTACGAGTTCGGGCCATTTACCTGTGCTACCAAAGAACACCTTGCGTTTGCGATACTGCACGTACTTCTGAATGTAGAGGGCCACGGTTTCAGAAATGCCGAAGTACTTCATGTCTTCGGGAAGCGCAATGCGCATTTCCTTGCAGAGCGTAAAGAAATAGTCGATGGCATGACGCGAATTGAACACAATGGCCGTGTGGTCGAGTATTTGCACCTTCTGTTGGCGGAACTCGCGTGCCGAAAGTCCTTCGATTTTGATGAAGGGGTGGAAAGTGAATTCCACATTTTCTTTGGCTTCGATGTCGAAATACGGGGACTTCTCGGAAGTAGGTTTCGGTTGCGAAACAAGAATCTTCTTGATCATGTACTACGTTTGTTGGACAGCTGGGGCGGCGGAATCCACCGCGCTACGTATGATAGTTTAACTAATTAATTGTCAGCAAAAAACTGTTTGCATAAACCATGATTCGCAGCAAAATGAGCAACGGCATGATTTCAAGGGTGCAAAAGTACAAAAAAAGATGCACCCAGCCGAACGTGTAGTTGAAAAATGTGCGGTAACACTTGTACATGAGTAACGATTTGTCAACTACAAGTATACAAATGAACGCCTTAACCATGTTGGCAAAGCTCATGTCGAAGTAAATGACCAGCAGGGCAACGGGGAGCAACGCCAGGCCCAGGGCCAGCACGCTGAGCAGGTAGGTCTGATTCCATTGCGTGCGCTGCTCGCGACTGAAGAACACGCTGTTCACAAAGTTGTAGAGTATGGTTTTCAGAATGTAGTACAAACTGGATATGCCTACGCTGACGCTCAATATTTTGTAGGGCGAAACCTGATTGAATACTTCAATTTGTTTTTCCTGAGTAAAGTCGAAGAAGAGCAGACCGATGACAAAGCAGGTTTGGAAAATGAGAAACACCTGACCGCGTATGGCGGTTTCGACGTGTTCTGAAAACAGGTTACCGCGTACGCTGGGGCGGTGAAAGAACTCCTTCATCTGGTCACGCAGAAAGTGGCGCGAACGCGATATGACCCACACTACGAGGAAAAAGCTCAGCAGCAGGGTGATGGTTACGAAATTATCGTTTTTGAACCGGTAGGGCACAGGGTCGCCGGCAATGCCCGAGGGCTGCACAAAGGTTTCGCTGAAGTGCATGCCCGAGGTGCTGTCGAGCTGTTCGGCCAGTTCCGACTTCTGAATTTTGACCAGTCCGTCGGCCCAAGGGTCTGTTTGGCATATTTCGGGCAAACAGGTGAGCGGCTCGTTGCCCGGCAGGGGCAGGAGTTCGTGGGGCAGGGTGGGGCGCGCAAGGGTGTCGGTGAAGGCTTTATGACGCACGTGGCCTTGCGGCACGGCCGTCGGTTCAGACACCGCAGCCTGACTTTCTGCTTCACTCGAAGGGGGTGAAAGTGTCTGGACGTGTTGAAGCGTATCTTGCTGCATGTGAAAAAATGAGGGTAATTTCAGAAAATGAAGTCGTCTGAACTTTTATGAAATTCAAGATTTGCCTTAATTTTTGAGG
>Stewie_p2__coassemble_1708_pt1 | contig 17491 bp, 10 predicted proteins | sample Stewie_p2__metabat2_high_PE_004 | metagenome-assembled genome bin Stewie_p2 | reverse complement strand
TACGGCACAATAACGCAATTCAAATGTAAAAATAATTTTGAACACCTACTTATTTTTTTAGAAAGGCATACAGCCGGCTTTATCCCGAAGTCTGCTGTATGCCTTTCTCTTTTTCCTATATTTCAAGAATATAGAGGGCGGCTCGGCTATACCCCATGAAAACTTAGGTTTTCATTTGGTATTGCGCTCGCCTTTTGCTATATTTACAGAATATAGAGGGCGGCTCGGCCATACCTCATGAAAACTTAGGTTTTCATTTGGTATTGCGCTCGCCTTTTGCTATATTTGCCACGTGAAAGACATTGATTGATAATAATTCATACCTTAACAAATAATGAAAAAATTACTTACTCTTACGTTATTGGCCGGAAGTATGGTACCGCAGAGCCTGTTTGCACAGGAAGTGGACCGCACGAAATACCCGGACTTTAGCGCGAAAATAAATCCGGATGCCTCGCTGATGCGCATTAAAAACACCCGAGGCCAACGTCCGGCTTATGTGAACAATGCGGAAACCAAGCACTTCCCGCCTGTGTTTAACCAGGATGGTGGCTCGTGTGGCTCGGCTTCGCGTATTTGCTACATGTTTACCCACGAGTTGAACGCTTTCCGCAATCTCGACGGTAAAGACCCTAACAACTACTATCCCTCGCACTTCGTTTGGCTGCTCACCAATGGCAACTCAGGTAAAGACGCCTTTGTTCAGCACATCGGTGTGCCTTCGGCAGCCATTTACGGCGGACAAACCTACTCGAAGTACTTTGGCAACCAGGACACCACCAATCCCGACTTTGGATGGATGACCGGCTACGACAAATGGTACTCGGCCATGTTCAACCGTATGCTTCAACCCAAGAACTTCCCCGTGAGCGTACAAACCGAGGAGGGACGCGAGGCTGTGAAGAACTGGCTCTGGAACCACAACGGCGATGATGAATTCAGCGCGGGCGGTATCGCAGGTATCGGTGTGGCCAGTGGCGGACAGTGGTTTAACATCGAATCTACTCCGACGAACGACGAAATCGGGGTGACGGGTAAATTCTACGTTAAAAAATGGGGTACGCAGGTTGACCACGCCCTGACCATCGTGGGCTACGACGACCGCATTGAGTTCGACCTGAACGGCAACGGCAAGTTTGGCGAAAAATCGGCCGACGAGGTGGGTGCCTGGATTATCGTGAACTCGTGGGGCGACGGCTGGTGCAACAATGGCTTCATTTACTGCCCCTACGCTCACGCTGTGCCGGCTTTCAATGCCAACGGCACGCATCCCAACAATTACTGGATGCCCGAAATTTACCGCGTGCGCAAAAACTATGAACCGCAGCGTACCATCAAACTCAAAATGAACTACTCGCGCCGCTCTGAACTCTACCTGAGCGCAGGCGTGTCGGCCGACTTGAACGCAACGGAACCCGAATCGGCTGTGGCCTTCGAACACTTTAAGTATGCCGGCGACGGTAACGGCGGATGGAGCGAACCTGCTCCCGAAGTGCCGATGCTCGGACGCTGGGCCGACGGCAAACTGCACGAAGAGCCCATGGAGTTTGGTTACGACCTGACTGACCTTTCGGCAGGTTACGATGCTAACCAGCCGCTGAAGTACTTCTTCATCATCGACACCCGAAACTATGCCGAGGGTACCGGTAAAATTCACGCTGCCTCAATCATTGACTATGTGCAGAATGCCAAGGGCGTTGAAACTCCGTTCTTTGCCGACGGACAAACGGTTGACATTCAGAACAAGGGCAAGCGCACCATCATTTCGGTTGTGGTGCAGGGACGCGGCGTAAATGCTCCGCAAAACCTTTCACAAACCGAAGATAAACTGATGTGGCAGGCTCCTGTGAAATCAAGCAGCGTGCTGACGGGCTACAAGGTGTATAAAAACGGTGAACTCGTGGCTACACTGGCTCCCGATGTGCTTTCGTACGACCTGAATGCCGAAGAAACCGGTGTGTGCACTTACTCGGTATCGGCTATCTACGGCGAAAAGGAATCGACCAAGGTTAACCTTGTACAAACCGTAGGCAAAACGGCTCAGAAGAACGTGAACTTCAAGAAGTCGGGCTTGCGCATCCCCGGTGTGTTTGGCAATACTTACCAAAAGGCCACCATCGAGTACTGGATGAACTGCAACAGCCTGTCAGACTGGAACCAGTCGGCCGGACCGGGCTGGGGTAACTTCATGTTCCATGCCAACAGCGATGGCCGACTCACCGTGGGTTGGAACACGAATGGCGACCGCATGGACATCTCTGGTGCTTATACGCGCGGACAGTGGAAACACATTGCCATCGTAATCGACGGTCACAAGATGACGGCATACGTCAATGGTGTACGCCGCAATTCATTCACCTCTGACCTGTTCAGCGGTGTAGGTGGCTTTGGCGACTTGGTATTTACCAACGCCCAGGGCAAGAGCCTGGATGCTAAGGTTGATGAATTCCGTATCTGGAAGACGGCTCGTACCGACAAGGAAATCAAAGACAACTATAATAAGGAATTTGGCGATGCCGGTTTGCCCGAAGACCTCATGGTTTACTACAAGGGCGACATGATTAACGACAATGGCGTGATGAAACTGCGCGACCACACGGTTGGTCAGCACCATGGTGTGATTCTCGACGCAAACTACACGGCCATGAACCTTGGTGGCCCGACGCTTACAGCACCTGCTGACCTCAGCGTGGCTATCAACGAACCCGCAGGCACGGTTTACGCCGGTGTGCCCGTGAAACTCAGCGCAAAAGCCGGATTGGGCGTTGAATCGCTCAGCTGGAGTGCTACCGAAGCTGGCATGAATGCCCTCAAGGTAATCAGCCCCGTGGCTACCTTTGCCAAGGCAGGAGCACACACCGTTAAGGTGGTTGCACACAACATTCAGGGCGAAACTACCGAGGCTGAACGTGTAATCAATGTGGCTGAATCGCCCGCTCCGACGGCTGAATTCACCGCATCGAAGACCACCGTTCCCGCCGGCGATGCCGTTTCGTTCATCGTCAAGAATTTTGTGCAGGGCTACACTTACCACTGGGATATGCCCGGTGCTGAGGAAGAAACGGCCGATGCACCGAATGCTGCCGCTGTTTACAATATGCCCGGCAAGTACAAGGTGACACTCACCGTGACCGGCCCCGACGGCAAAAAGGCAAGCAGCGAAGTGGAAATCACCGTAGCTCAGGTGGCTCCGTTGGCTTCGTTCCGCGTTGAACCGAACGTGGTGATGAAGGGCGAATGGACCAAACTGATCAACACCTCGAAATACGGTGCCAAGAAGCTGGAATGGAAACTCCAGAGTGCTGCCAACGTTATGGCAGGCGAGGGCGAACTCATTGCCTTCCGTCCTGACCAGCCCGGTATTTATGACGTAATTCTGACGGCTACGAACGAAGCCGGACAGAGCACGGCTACCGAAAAGGGCGGACTCGTGGTGTGCAACGCCGACAGTAAAAACGGCTTGAACTTTACGGGCAACGCTTCTCTGAAACTGACGAAGGTGCCCTTCAAAAAGGGACAGCGCGAATTTACCGTAGACTGGTGGATGAATCCCCGTCAGCTCAAGGCTATGGGCAACGGTATCGGCGACAACGTGAAGGACTTTATGATTACTACCTCGTCGAACGGTGCTATGGAAGTAACCGTTGACGGACGTAAGGTTACTTCGGGAGCCAACTTCGTAATTCCCGGCAGCTGGCATCACTATGCACTGAAGCTCAAGAATGGTTCGCTCTTCTTCTACCGCGACGGTGAAAAGAAGGCTACCATGGTGGTTGGACGCACCATTCCCGAACTCAGCCAATTCTGCATCGGCGGCAGCGTAGCTCCGTTCGACGGACAGATTGACGAGTTCCGCGTGTGGAGCAAGTCGATGACCGACGCTAAACTCCAAGGCTACTGCAACCAGCCGCTCGAAGGTGCCGAACTCGAAACGGCTATCAGCAAGGACGGCTTACAGCTTTACTATCAGTTCAACCAGGCTGGTGGCGACGTGCAGGATGCTACCCCCGCTGCTAACCACGGTGTGCGCACGAACTTCGGTCCGGAAGGCGACGCCTGGGGCTTGTCAAAGGGTGTGTTCTCGCTCAACTTCACCGGAAAGGCTGAGGATGTAACGGCTAAATTCCTGACGAACTACAAGGCTCCGTTTGCTACTACCGGCAAGGTGGTGAACACCGGTGCCCGCTTCAAGGAACTGGATGACTGGACGCTCGAAAATGTTGACGCTCAGGGTACCGGTTTCCATGTCGACACACAGAAAGACAGTTACATGACCATTACCACGACGTGGGACGGCTTCTCGGCAAGCATCGAAGACCAGAAAACGTATCAAACGATTACGCTTCCTGCCGGTGCTTACGAATTTACCGCCAACTATGGCAAATGGGAAGGTCAGGCTGTGAACACTTACCTGGTGGCTGCTGCCGGCAAGGCTCTGCCCAACACGGCAGACCTCGATGCTGAAGCATTGGCTTACTTGCGCATGGAACCTGTGGGTGCTACGAAATCGAACACTTTGATTTTTGCACTGACTGAGGAAACCGAAGTAAGCATTGGTTTGCTGGCTAACCAAAGCGGTAAGAACTGTATGTCGCTCGAAAGCTTCAACCTCAAGAAGCTTAGCTATCAGCCCATCGTAAACGATCCCTCGGGCGTAGATGGCATCGTTACTGAAAGCAAACCGCGCGACAACAAGATTTACGACCTCTTCGGTCGCCGTGTGCTCACTCCGCAGAAGGGTGGTGTGTACATCATCGGTGGTCAGAAGGTAGTTATCAAATAATACATGCTCAAACAAACTGCCGGAGCTGAAGAGTCCGGCAGTTTGCTGAACCCTTAAGAAAACTCCCCGAAAGGTGCTTGACAAAGTGCCCTTCGGGGAGTTTTGCTGTTATAAGAAAAGCCGAAAAATTTGTATTTCAGCGCGAAAAGCATTACTTTTGCTTATCATTAAACAGAATACAAAACTAACGTCCTCCTAAGCTTTATGAAAATAGCATTGATAGGCTATGGCAAGATGGGCCATATCATCGAAGAAATAGCGCTGAAGCGCGGACACCAAATCGTATCGATTATTGATGTGAACAACATGGACGACTTCGACTCTGACGCATTCCGCAGTGCCGATGTGGCCATTGAATTTACAAACCCCACTGCTGCCTACGGCAATTATTTGCGCGCATGGGAACAGGGCGTCAAAGTGGTGAGCGGAAGCACGGGATGGCTGGCCGAACACGAGGCTGACGTGCGACGTGCTTGCACCGAAGAGGGACACACGCTGTTCTGGGCTTCGAACTTTTCGCTGGGCGTGGCCATTTTCTCGGCTGTCAACAAATACCTGGCACGCATCATGAACCGTTACCCCGATTACGACGTGAGCGAGGTGGAAACGCACCACATTCATAAACTCGATGCGCCAAGCGGTACGGCTATCACGCTGGCTGAACAAATCTGCGCCGAAATGGACCGCAAAACGGATTGGGTGAAGGGCGAGGTGAAAAATGCTGATGGCACCGTTAGCGGCTCGAAATGCCACCCCGACAACTTGCTGCGCATCGACGCGGTGAGAGAAGGCGAAGTGCCGGGCATTCACACCATTACTTACAACTCTGAAGCCGACCTTATCGAAATAAAGCATTCGGCGCATAACCGTTCGGGATTTGCCCTGGGCGCGGTGCTGGCTGCGGAATTCACGGCTACGCACGAAGGATTGCTCACGACCGACGATCTGTTCAACTTTTAAATCCTCCAAAAACGAGCCTTTACATCGCAGATATTGAGTTTGGGAAAAGCCGGAAACGGCCTTTTCACCGCGCATTTTCTGACACAAGGGCTCCAACTCTTCACAACCATGACTACTGACAACAAAGCCGCACAAAAAACCAAACCGGGCAAGGCTGGATGGATAAAATTCACGATTGTTACGGCCCTTTGGTTGCTTTTCCTCATTTGGGTGAAATCCTGGTGGGGACTGATTGTGTTGCCGCTTATTTATGACCTTTACATTTCGCGCAAAATAAAATGGGGCTGGTGGCGCGAACCCGAAGTAGGCCCCGTAACCCGCTTTATCATGAGCTGGGTTGATGCCATCGTGTTTGCCTTGGTGGCTATCTACTTCCTCAACCAATTTTTCTTCCAAAACTTTGTCATCCCTTCATCGTCGCTCGAAAAGACATTGCTCACGGGCGATTACCTGCTGGTGTCGAAACTGTCGTACGGCCCGCGCATTCCGCAAACTCCGCTGTACATGCCGCTGACACAGCACACGCTGCCTGTGCTGGGATGCAAAAGCTACTTGGAGCACCCGCACTGGGATTACCGCCGCGTTGAGGGCTTGGGCAAGGTGGAACTCAACGACATTGTGGTGTTTAACTATCCGGCCGGCGATACGGTGGCGCTGAACGCACAAAATCAGGATTATTACCGATTGGCTTACCAGTCGGGCGACCAGTTGCTCGGAACGCCTGCTACACAGCCCGGCGAACTGCCCGTACCGGCTTCGGCTGCCATTACGCCCACCATGAGCTACGAACAGCAACAGCAAGCCTATCGCAAAATTTACAACGCTGGTGTGCAGTATATGCGCCAAAATGCAGAACAGTTTGGCGACATCGTGTACCGACCCACCGACCGCCGCGAAAACTACGTGAAACGCTGCGTGGGACTGCCGGGACAAACGCTGCAAATCAAGAATAACGTGATTTACCTGGATGGTAAACCGAACCGCGAACCCGAAAACGTGCAGTATGCCTACGAGGTGACTTTCGTGCAGGAAATTCCCGACGAACTGAAACGCGAATGGGGCATTACGAACGAGGACCTTTACGCTTCGCGAAACGGCAATGTGGCGTGGATGCCGCTGACCAATGCTGTGAAAAAACAGCTTGAAAAACGTACCGATTTGGTAAGTTCCATTAAGCCGGCTCTGCCTGCTGCCGATTGGCTCTACCCCCAGAACATGGCTAAAAACTGGACTACGGCGAACTATGGACCGCTGTGGATTCCGAAAAAAGGAGCTACGCTGAAACTTACGCTCGAAAACTTGCCTATTTACGAACGTCCCATCCGCAACTACGAGGGAAACTCGCTCGAAGTGCGCAACGGACAAATCGTAATCAATGGCAAGCCCACAACTGAATATACCTTTAAACTCGATTATTACTGGATGCAGGGCGATAACCGCGACAATTCGGCCGACTCGCGCTTTTGGGGCTTCGTGCCTGAGGATCACGTGGTGGGCAAACCGCTATTCGTTTGGCTCTCGCTCGACCCTGACTATGGATTGTTCGACGGCGGCGTGCGCTGGAACCGCATCTTTAAACCCGTCTGGGACATCCGGTAAGCACAAATAGCACAGACAGCCGTGTGCCCGCGCTGCGGCATTCAACGCGCTGTCAATCAATAGTTACCGCACTGCATGAAATTCATCCGCACACTTGTATGCCCTGTACTGCTGACGGCTTCGCTGCTGTTGGCCGTACGGGGCTTGCTCGTTACGCACGTGCAATTACCGCCCGACACGGCGGTATATGGCTTGCAGCCTAACCAACACGTGCTGGTGAGCCTTACTTACTACGGGCTGAAGGTGCCGGGCGAAGCCATCTGGGGATACCATCGCTGGGGATACCGCGTGCCCGAATGGGGAGATGCTATCTTATTTAACTTGCCCCGACCAAAGGCACAGCACGGACCGGGACCCGAAACCGTGGGAATTTGCCACGCACTGCCGGGCGAAACCGTATGGATTGACCCCGTACGGCAAAAAGTGCTGCCGGCACGCACTTCGCCCGACGCACAACCCATCGTTATTCCGCAACGCGGACGACGCATCAAAATTACACCACACAACGCGCGCCTCATGGCTTACTTGCTGCGCACTTACGAAAAAGCACGCGCTGAAGCCAATGCGCAGGGTGAACTGCTGATTGACGGTGAAAAGGTGCATTCAGTGAAAACTACACGCGATTATTACTGGATGGAAACGCGCCCCGATGCTTATGTGATGGTGCCGCACGATGCGCTGGTGGGTAAAATTATCTATGCACATCCTGTGAAGAAACCGAACGGTAAAAATTAACGAAACCGAACGGTAAATCATTAGCCCGGAATGGTAAATCATTAGCTCGAAATGACTGCAAATGCTTTCCATCTACCCCTAAAAAACATACGCTCAATCACACATGCCTACCCTTTTGCTTTCAACGGCCTATATGGCCCCTATCGAATACTACGCCCACTTGTATGCGGCAGGTCATGCCGTGGAAGATCGGGGCGAACATTATGTGAAACAAACCTTTCGCAACCGTTGCTACATTGCCACGCCCAACGGACCACAGGCGCTGACGCTGCCCGTGGTGCGCACCGGAGCGGCTCACATGGCTACGCGCGACATTCGCCTGTCGGACCATGGTAACTGGCAGCACTTGCATTGGAATGCGCTGGTGTCGGCCTACGACAATAGTCCGTTCTTTGAATACTACGCCGACGACTTCCGCCGCATTTATGAGCGGAAATACGAGTTTTTAGTTGATTTCAACGCAGATTTGTGTCAGCTCATCCTCGAAGAACTTTCGCTCGACCTGCCCATAGCTGTCAGCGGCACTTATGTCGATGCCACGCCCGCCGAGGATTTCACCGATTTGCGCCAGGTGCTTTCGCCCAAAGCGCCGACACCCAGCCCCGGGGAACTCACAGCTACCGGCTTCTGCGCAAAGCCCTATTACCAGGTGTTTGCCGAACGTACGGGTTTTTTGCCGAACCTGAGCATGGCAGACTTGCTATTCAACATGGGACCGGAAAGCCGGCTGGTGCTGCGCGGCAGCATTTAACAGTCGAAAGGCACGAAACCAGTCGGAATGTAAACTACTACCCCACTTTTTTGCCCTATTTGTCGGATTTTACGACCAATAATTCGTACATTTGCACCAACTTGCCGTAAGGCTCATTCAACGAAAAACATATTCACAAACCATACATACACATTTATTATTATGCGCAAGACAAAGATGACCCTTTTGGCAGGGTTGATTGCTGCTCCCTTATGGGCACAGGTAGCGCCGCTCGGAGGCTACTTCTACGGACAGATGCCCGCCCCCACCGGATGGGAATGGCAAAGCCCTGACTCTGTGGCCTACAACAAGCAGCAACCACACGCGTGGTTCTTCTCGTTTGCCAACGTCGACGAGGCACGCAAGGTGTTGCCCGAAAACAGCTCGCTCTGGCAGTCGCTCGATGGCGAATGGCAATTCCACTGGGCCTCGAACCCCGATCAGCGCCCGAAGGACTTTTACAAAACCGACTTCGACGCCTCGAAATGGGACAACGTACAGGTGCCCATGAACTGGAACCTGGCCGGACGCCAAAAGGACGGCTCTTTCAAATACGGTAAGCCTCTTTACTCGAACCAGCGCGTAATATTCCAACACTCTGTAAAGGTAGGCGACTGGAAAGGTGGCGTGATGCGCACTCCGCCCAAGGACTGGCAGAGCTACACCGACCGCAACGAAGTGGGTTCGTACCGCCGCACCTTTACCATTCCTGCTGCATGGAAGGGCATGCAGATTTGCCTGAACTTCGACGGTGTCGACTCGTTCTTCTATCTGTATGTCAACGGCAAATACGTGGGCTTCTCAAAGAACTCGCGCAACTTGGCACAGTTCGACATCACCCCTTACCTTAACGAAAAGGGTGAGAACCTGGTAGCCGTTGAAGTGTATCGCCACAGCGACGGTTCGTTCCTCGAAAGTCAGGACATGTTCCGTCTGCCGGGTATTTTCCGTACCGTTTCGCTCACGGCCAAACCGCAGGTTCAGGTGCGCGACCTCAAGGCTATCCCCGACTACGATGACACTTACACGCATGCCAAACTCAACATCTCGGCTTTCGTCAAGAACCTGACGAAGAAGGATGCCAAGGGCTACAGCATCAAATACTCGCTCTTCGAAAACAAACTCTATTCAGACGAAAACACCCTAGTGCTGAACCAGACTGCTCCGGTGGCTACCGTTGGCAAGAACAACGAAATTGTGGCAGAGTTTACGCTCGATGCCGGCAACACCGTGAAGCCTTGGAGCGCCGAAGCTCCGCACCGCTATACGCTGGTGGGCGAACTGTTGGACAAGAAGGGACGCACCGTCGAAACCTTCTCAACCATTGTGGGCTTCCGCGAAATCGAAATCAAGAACACACCGGCCGACAAGGACGAATTCGGACTGGCCGGACGTTACTACTACCTGAACGGACAGCCCATCAAGATGAAGGGTGTGAACCGTCATGAAACGAACCCCGAAACGGGTCACTACATTACGCGCGAACAGATGGAAAAAGAAGTGTTCCTGATGAAGCGCGGCAACATCAACCATGTGCGTAACTCGCACTACCCCGATGCACCCTACTGGTACTACCTCTGCGATAAATACGGTATCTACCTCGAAGACGAGGCCAACATCGAGAGCCACCAGTACTACTACGACAAGGAAAGCCTTTCGCACGTACCTGAGTTCCGCAACGCACACATTGCGCGCAACATGGAAATGGTACACGCCACGGTGAACTCGCCTTCAGTGGTGCTTTGGAGTTTGGGCAACGAGGCCGGACCGGGCAAAAACTTTGTGGACTGCTACAACGCTATCCGCAAATACGACACTTCGCGTCCTGTGCAGTACGAGCGCAACAACGACATCGTCGACATAGGTTCGAACCAGTATCCCTCAATTCCCTGGGTACAGGGTGCGGTAAAGGGTAACTACAACATGAAGTATCCTTACCACATTTCTGAATATGCTCACTCTATGGGTAACGCCTGCGGTAACCTCATCGACTACTGGGAGGCTATCGAAAGCACCAACTTCTTCATTGGCGGTGCCATCTGGGACTGGGTGGATCAGGCTATGTACGGCTACGACAACGGCAACCGCTACTTTGGTTACGGCGGCGACTTCAGCCAGGACAACAAGCCCAACGACGGTATGTTCTGTATGAACGGTGTGATGCGTCCCGACCTCAGCCCGAAGGCACAGTACTACGAAGTGAAGAAGGTGTACCAGAATGTTGGCGTCAAGGCGGTAGACATGAAGAAGGGCTTGGTTGAAATTTTCAACAAAAACTACTTCGAACCGCTCACGCAGTACAACATTCAGTGGGGACTTTACAAGGATGGCGTACTCGTTGGCAGCATGCAGCCGCTGCAGGGTCCGCGCAACATTGTTGGTCCGCGCGAAAAGCAGGTGTACACCCTGCCTTACAACTACAACGAGCTCGACCCGGCAAGCGAATACTTTGTGAAAGTGGTGTTTGCCCTGGCCAGCGACAAACCTTGGGCAAAGCAGGGCTATGTGCAGATGGAAGAACAGCTGCGCGTACGCGGTGCACTCGAAAAGGCACCTGCCGTTCAAACCCTGGCTGCCGAAAGCAAGGGCAAGGTAACGACCACGAACGAAGGCAACTTCACCGTGGTGAAGGGCGAAGGATTTACGGCTAAGTTCGACAAGCAAACGGGTTCGCTCGCTGCGCTGACTTATGGTGCCCAAACCATTATTCGCGAAGGCGAAGGTCCGAAACTCGATGCTTTCCGTGCCCCGACAGACAACGATGCCGGTATCGGCTATCCCAACGCCTGGTTCCAGTACGGACTTTACAACCTGCATCACAAGGTGACGGGTGCAAAGACGATTACGAAGAAAGACGGCACCGTGCAGTTGAGCTTCACCGTCGAAAGTCAGGCTCCCGAGGGTTCACGCCAATACTACGGCGATCGCGACCGTACGCCCGAAAAGACGTACAGCTTCGACATCGACAAGAAGAAACTCGGTCCCGACGACTTCAAGTTCACCACGAACCAGATTTACACCGTTTATCCCGACGGTTCGATCGAACTGCAAAGTGCCATTTCGGCCAACCGCGCTTCTGTGGTACTGCCGCGCATCGGTTATGCCTTGCAGTTGCCCGGTGAACTCCACAACTACAACTACTACGGCCGCGGCCCCATCAACAACTACAACGACCGCAAAACGGGCCAGTTCATCGAACTTCACACTTCGACCGTAGCCGACCAGGGCATCATGTTGCCCAAGCCTCAGGCTCAAGGCAACCGCGAAGAAGTGCGTTGGTGCGCACTGACCAACGACCGCGGACAGGGCGTAGTGTTCATTGCCGACAGCACCATGTCAGCCTCTGCGCTGCCCTGGAGCCAACAGGAACTCACACTGGCTGCTCACCCGCACCAGTTGCCCAAATCGAGCGGCACTCACCTGCACCTCGATGCCAAGGTAACGGGTCTGGGCGGTGCAAGCTGCGGACAGGGCGGACCTCTTACCCCCGACCAGACGCTCAGCACCAGCTATCAGTTTGGCTTCATCATCCGTCCCGTCAACATGGGGCGTGCCATGCCTGCCATCATCAACGAAACGGCTAAGGTTTCGGCTTCGGGCGAAAAACCCATCAGCTTCGAACACAGCCGCGTGGGCAAAGTAACGCTCAGCACCGCTGCCAAAGACCGCACCATCATGTACAGCATCAATGGTGCGAAAAAGGGTAAACCCTATACCGGTGCCATCGACCTCCGCGCAGGCGGTACGGTAAAGGCTTGGTACAAGGAGAACCCCGAACTGACTACCGAAATGACTTATGCCCGCATCGAAAGCGTGCCCCTCGAAGTGGCCTTTGCCTCTTCACAGGAACCGGGCAGCGGCGATGCCAAGAACATGGTCGACGGCGATGTCAACTCTATCTGGCACACCATGTACTCTATCACCCTGGCCAAGTATCCCCACTGGGTAGACTTCGACGCCGGTGAACCGAAGAACATGAAGGGCTTTACGCTGCAACCGCGTACCAGCGGCAGCAACGGCTGGATTAAGGACTACGAAATCTACGTGAGCAACGATGGTAAGGAATGGGGCAACCCCATTCACAAAGGCACTTTCGAAAACAATGCCGACCTGAAGCGCGTGATGTTCAGCAAGCCCGTTAAGGCTCGCTTCATCCGCTTGCGTGCGCTCAACGAACAGAGTGGTCAGGACTATGCTTCGGCTGCTGAGTTCTCGCTCATTGCCGACTAACAATTAGTCACTCACATCAAAACCGCTTGTACAGCTATCAGGCTGTGCAGGCGGTTTTTTTGTATGCGTTTTGCATTCACAAATTTCTGAACAAAAGTAAAACCGGAAAGATTGCCTCGTCGTGTGTGTAAGCGCGAAACTTGCGTATGGATGACCGACTTTATGGTACTTTTGAAAACGCTGATTATCAATAGTTCCAAAATTGTTGAAACTAGCTCGGAACTAATTCAAACTAGCTCGGAACTAATTTCAACTAGCTTGGAACTAATTCAAACTAGTTCGGAACTAATTTCGACAATCGCGGAGTATTTCAAGAATAGGCCAACCGGCCACTCAAACAGCTGAAAAACAGTGAAAAAGTGCGGACATTTTTTAATGTAATTTTACACATTACGAAGAATCCCGTTTAACAGTTACCACAGAGAGGTGGCGATTGAAACTGCACGCCTCAGATTTCAGACGAACCCTAAAATTTGTAAACACACGAATTATGTCTGAAAAAATGCCTAACTTTGCATGCGAAATCAGACAAGAGGACAGATTTGGCTGCTTGCAACCTCTATAAAACAATGCTAAAACTCGCACAGCGGACACGTGCTCCTTCGACTTTACGGGTCAAGACGGTGCACATTGTGGCCGGCGTTTCCAAACAACGATACGCTGCTGCCCCAACTGCTGACGATGCTAACATGAACAATAGCCGAATCCCACTCTGCCTGTTTCCGCCATGCGAAAGCAGGCTTGTTTTTTTTACGCCGGGCCAACGGGAAAAGCTGTTTCAAGCCTAACACCAAGCCGGGCTAACCCTTACTTATTATTTTTCATTACAAAAACTATGGGATACTTATTCACATCCGAATCGGTGTCGGAAGGACACCCCGACAAGGTGGCAGACCAAATATCTGACGCCGTACTTGACCAGTTGCTGGCTTACGACCCCAACTCAAAAGTAGCTTGCGAAACGCTCGTTACCACCGGACAGGTGGTTGTGGCAGGTGAAGTGAAAAGCGAAGCCTACGTCGACCTGCAGGACGTGGTGCGCAATACCATTGCACGCATCGGATACACCAAAGCTGCTTACAAATTCGAAGCTGAAAGCTGCGGCATTTTCAGTGCCATTCACGAACAGAGCGGCGACATCAACCGAGGCGTTGACCGCAAAGACGCGGCCGACCCTATGGCACAGGGTGCCGGCGACCAGGGCATGATGTTTGGTTATGCCAACAACGAAACCGACAACTACATGCCGTTGCCCCTTTCGCTGGCGCACGACATTGTGTATGTATTGGCCGAAATTCGCCGCGAGGGTAAGGTGATGACTTACCTGCGCCCCGACTCGAAAAGCCAGGTGACGGTGGAATACGACGACAACCATGTGGCACGCCGCATCGACACCATCGTCGTTTCGACGCAACACGACGAATTCATCACTGCCGAACAAGCGGGCTCGCAGGACGAGGCCGACCGTCAGATGGTGGCACAGATTGAAAAGGATGTACGCGAAATTCTGATTCCGCGCGTGGTGGCTGAACGTGTCAATACGCCCGAAATCAAAAAACTCTTCGAAACGAACGACATCAAATACTTTGTGAACCCTACGGGCAAATTCGTTATCGGCGGCCCGCACGGCGATACGGGTTTGACGGGACGCAAAATCATTGTCGACACTTACGGTGGCAAGGGCGCACACGGTGGTGGTGCTTTCTCAGGCAAGGACCCTTCGAAGGTAGACCGCTCGGCGGCTTACGCTGCACGCCACATTGCCAAAAACATGGTGGCTGCCGGTGTGGCCGACGAAATGCTCGTTCAGTTGAGCTATGCCATTGGCGTGGATAAACCCATCTCTATCTTTGTCGATACTTACGGTCGCAGCCACGTGAACCTGACGGATGGCGAAATTGCCGAAAAGGTAAAACAGCTGTTCGACCTTCGTCCGGCTGCCATCGAACGCGACCTGGAACTCCGCAACCCCATTTACGAGGAAACGGCCAGCTATGGCCACATGGGACGCGAACCGCGCCGCGTGACGAAAACCTTCCGTTCGTTTGGCCAACCCGACAAAAAGGTGAACGTCGAATTGTTCACTTGGGAAAAACTCAACATGGTTGAGAAAATCAAGCAGGCTTTCGGTCTGTAATGATTTTGCCGAACTGATATACACACAAAAAAAGCCCCTTATCCATTCCTCTGCCAACGTGGCATGGAAGGGATAAGGGGCTTTTGCTCACTACATAAACTCTGAAACTTTAATACATATACATGAACATTACTGTTTACGCTGCTTCGAGCGGACAACTGCCCGAAGTGTATACCGATGCGGCTCGCGAACTGGGTTCGCTGCTGGCTCAAGGCAACCACACGCTGGTGAACGGTGCCGGACGCACGGGACTCATGGGTGCTTGTGCCGATGCTTGCCTGTGCAAAGGCGGCAAGGCGGTAGGCATTATTCCGCAATTCATGATCGACCAGCAATGGCAGCACACGGGCATGAGCGAACTCATCGTGACGCCCGATATGCACCGCCGCAAAGAGCTGATGGCCGAAATGAGCGATGCTTGCATTGCGCTGCCGGGGGGCGTAGGCACATTGGAGGAATTGCTCGAAATCATCACTTGGAAACAGCTGGGACTGTATCTCAAGCCCATCATCATCCTGAACACCAACGGCTACTTCGATGCCTTGCTCGCACAGTTGCAGCATGCCGTCGACGAACGCTTTATGCGTAGCCAGCACGCTGAAATATGGCGTGTGGCACACACTCCGGCCGAAGCCATCGAACTGGCTCGAACCACTCCGCTATGGGACAAATCGGTGCGCAAATTTGCCGCGCTTTAACTTGGTGACTCGCAACGCGAAAACCATACAATAGATTAGCGACATTCGAGGCAAATTTATTTTCCATAAATAGATGTTCCGAATTATTTTTACTTCGATAGCATTATAATAAATAATCGGAAGCACCTACTTATGCAAATAAAGTGGTATCTTCGTGGATAATAAATAGCTGTAAAGTATTTCCCCTTTAAATCCGTATTTACAAATCAATACAGTACTTATCGGTACAACCGTAACGAAAGGAGGCAATCATGTTGTATTTTGCAAATCCCATTTATGACACCGTTTTCAAATATTGGCTTGAAGACGAACGTGTAGTGAAAATCCTGCTTTCTGCCCTGCTCAAAAAAACGGTGGTGGAAGTGGAAATGCGTAAACACGAATATGCTAATGTGTATCGCGACAAAATATCCATGTTTCGCATCGATTTTGCAGCCAAAGTGCGCGAGGAAGATGGTCACACCCACTTGGTACTGATTGAACTGCAAAAAACGTGGCTCGAAACCGAAACGCTCCGCTTCCGTCAATACCTGGGCGCACAATATGCCAACCCGGATAACATGCTGAAGGACAATCATTTGTCGAGCCGTGGCATCCCGATGGTGGCCGTTTATTTGCTCGGACATCGTGTGGGCAACATTGAAGAACCTATTCTTTATGTCAAACATCGCTCGTACGACTACGAAGGCAATGAAGTGACCCAAGGATTGCCCGACCCCTTTGTCGAAAGCCTGACGCACGAAAGCATCATCGTGCAAATTCCACGACTGTACAGCCGGGTGAACAACCGCTTGGAAAAAGTGCTGAGCCTATTCGATCAAACGCTTAAAAGCGACGACGACAACCGGGTTATGTATATCGACGAAAGCATTTACCGCGATGACCCGGAAATGATGTGCCTGATCAATCGATTGGTAGCCGCTGCTGCAGATGCACAAGTCAGACAAAACATGAACGTCGAAGAGGAGTTCTTTCAAGCCATTGAAGAACGCGATACACTCATTATGCAACGCGAAAAAGCACTCAAGCAACAAAAGGAACAGTTGGCTGAACAAAAGAATCTGTTGGCTGAACAAAAGAATCAGTTGACTGAACAAAAGAATCAGTTGACTGAACAAAAGAATCAGTTGACTGAGCAACAGAATCAGTTGGCTGAGCAACAGAATCAGTTGGCTGAGCAAAAGAATCAGTTGGCTGAGCAAGGACAACAGTTGACTAAGAAAGAGGAGCAGTTGGCTGAGAAGGAGCAGCGTTTATCAGAACAGCACTCCATCATTGCGTCGTCGGCCCGCCAAATGAAATTAGCCGGAATTCCCATTGAGCAAATTGCAGCGATTACGCATTTATCGCCTGCTGAAATCGAAGTTTTGTAACACACGACCATTTGAGTAAGTAGGTGTTTAGGAATCAATTCAGCAACTGCCACAGCCAAGTGGAGATTCAATGCATGAATTATTTTTAAGCACCTACTTATTGAAGTCGTCTAAACTTTTCTGACGAAGATTTGATTTGGAGATTTATCTCTTCTAAATTCAATCTTCAACTTTCTTTTTGGCCGTTTTTTGACCTTTCATCAGTCGTGTAGCTCGCTATACTCC
>Stewie_p2__coassemble_1328_pt1 | contig 26110 bp, 21 predicted proteins | sample Stewie_p2__metabat2_high_PE_004 | metagenome-assembled genome bin Stewie_p2 | reverse complement strand
TCCGTCTTGCAATGAAGCCAAAGGCGACCCCGTTTATTTTTCCCTTTATTTACCTGTGTGTTAAATCCGCCTTGTGCACCCGAAGCTGCGAAATGTTTCCTCATTCAAAGTGACTGGAAGTTGTACGTTGAAGAACAGGTGGAAGCATTCAGTCAAAAAATACGGTTGGCATTTACTCGTAATGGTCATTATCCACACGATGCAACATAGACCCAATTTTTTGAGCCCCCCCTAATATTGCACCTCGAAAGTTTTCCACACCTCCGAATGGGTATTTATCCCTTTATCTACAGGAATTCCAGTGCATTTTCCACACACGAAAAAAATGAAATCGGGATATACTATTTTATCTCTTGCCGATTCTCAAAACGTACGAAGCAGCAACGTTTTGCTGCACCCAAATGCTACACCACACACCTTTTTGCTACTGAGCCGATTTATTGATCAACTAAAGCCTTTTTTATATATAGGAATATGGGGTAGATGGGATGAATACCATCATTCAGCCATTCCCTCTGGTTAAATTCCTGTGCCTTACAGGTAGCCAACAGTGATTATATGATTGATGTATTTTTAGCTGCCTCATGGTTGCCACAAAAGAGAAAGTTCTTTCTGGGCAAAGTCAGTGGTCTAATTGCATTAAGAATTGGCAAACTCTACAATATTTATGTTCAAATGGAAAGATTTTGTAGTTCTCGTCGGTTATCTCAAAGGATTATCTTATTTTTGTAAAAACGATTTAAGTTGTATGACTAGAAGCAATATCAACCGATTAAAAATAGTTTTGGCAGAAGAACAACGAAGTAATAAATGGCTTGCTGAACAATTAGGAAAGGATCAGGGAACGATTTCCAAGTGGGTAACCAATACTATCCAGCCTGATTTAATGAATCTTATGCGCATTGCTAAGGCTTTAAATGTTGATGTTTGTAGATTATTGAATACAGCTGTTATTGAAAATAAACATGAATAAGGAACCAGGTTACGTATATATACTCACAAATCCCAGTTTTCGAGAGGATTGGGTTAAAATAGGGAAAAGTTCCCGCCCGGTAGATATCCGTTCTAAGGAATTGGATAACACAGCCGTGCCTTTACCTTTTGAAATTTTTGCGACGATGAAAACGATCAAGTATAATGAGGTTGAGAAACTGGTTCATAAGACTATCGACCGCTTAACGGATCTGCGTATTCGCCAGAACCGTGAATTTTTTAATGTTGCTCCCCAAATGGCTTTGGAAATATTTCGAGATATAGCATCGGCCATTGATGATGCTGAAATTCTTGAGTATAAAGACAATAAGCCTATTGTTTCTCAAAAACAGGAAGGAAAGGAATCGGTGCACGAACCTTCTACATGCAAATCTCATAAACGTCCACGGTTTAAGTTTAGTATGGTAGGTATTAAAATTGGCGAGTTTATTAAGTTCGATCCTACTGGCATTATGGTAAAAGTTGCTTCAGATGACTCTGTTGAATATGAAAATCGGATTTACAAGCTATCTCCTTTTGTGGGAACTTTCCTACCAGATGATAAGAGAACCCCATCAAATGCTTATCAAGGTGCCAAGTTTTTTTCATACGGGGGAAAGGTACTGGATGATTTAAGAACAGAATTTGAATCAAAAGAAAAGTAATTTTTCTAGAAGATAAGATACTGAAGTTTTCCACCCCTTCATATCAGCTATTTGAGTAATAGTTCCCTTCGGTGGGTGGTCTAAAAATCAAATGTTTTCCGAACGATTTAACGCACGCCTAAAAAATGTTTAGTCCAAATCGGGCATGGCATAATCGTCCGAATCGCACAGAAGATGTGCCCAGACCTTTGTGGAGAAGTCTGCCATTTGCCGTGCGGCTACAGTTGATAGGCATGCCAACAAATCCACTCCTGCTTCACGCGACAAAACTTCCAACAGATGCCTGACTTCTTCCAAAGTCCTGCTCCACAGGGTGAGCACTTGCAGCCGGTCACGCTCCGAGCGGAACAGTGCTCCCAGGGTTTCGTATTCTGAGAAGCGTTTGGCCAAGGAGAGCATCTGGTATATCATGAAACACAAGGTGGTGTATGCAATCTGAGCGTTGTAGCTCCGACTCTGACATTTCCCCAATCCAAGATAACCACGGCATTCCTTAAAAATGACCTCTATGCCCCAGCGTCTTTCGTAAATTCTTTCCTTTTTCACGATGAAGGGAGAAGTCTATGGGATAGCAGCTTTTCCCGTCAGAGAGAGCCAGTGTCAGGCATTTCATTCCATAAATGAAATTGTGGGTGACATGGTCGAACACCTTGCTGACTCCTTCGATTCGAATACCATTTTTCTGAAAGGTTGTATCATCAAGGATGGCACAAGTGTCATGCTCGTTGGTATCCACTTGATGCTCTTTACCAGTTAGCAGACAAAATTGATTGGGAAAAATTTGAGACAGCTTTTCAGCCTTTATATTGTCAGTACAACGGTCGTCCCGGCAAGCCAATCCGTTTAATGTGTGGTTTGCTCATCCTAAAAAACCTCCGCAATCTATCCGATGAGTCTTTGGTGGAACAATGGAGCGAAAATGCTTATTATCAGTATTTTTGTGGCATGCAAGAGTTCACTCCGTATGCTCCATGTGTCTCTTCGGAATTAGTTCATTTCCGCCAACGTATCGGTGAAAAGGGAGTTGAACTTATCTTTCAGGAAAGCATTCGTGTGAATAACGAGAATGATGATGCCCACCATCATGATACTGCCTTTATTGATTCAACAGTTCAGGAAAAGAATATCACTTACCCCACGGATGCAAAGTTGCATAAAAAGATTGTGAAGAAAGTTCTTGGCCTCGTGAAGAATCTGGGGCTTCCTCTGCGTCAAAGCTATACCTTTGTATTGAAGGGAATCTATCGTGACCAGCGTTTCCGAAATCATCTCAAAAACAGGAAAAAGCCCTTAGGGCAGATAGGCGTTTACGTACAATAGCCGGAAAAAAATATATTCCATTCATGAACCTGAGGTACAATGTATCAGCAAGGGCAAAGAACATAAGAAATACGAATTTGGCAATAAGGTATCCATAATTCGTTCTGTTACAGGCATTATTTTTGGTGCAATGTCCTTCCGCAATGAATATGACGGTCATACCATTGAGTCTTCCTTGGAACAGGTAGAACGGTTAACCAGACGAAAAATCAAACAATTGGCAGGTGACCAGGGATGCAGAGGCAAGAAGGAAATTAACGGGACAAAGATTGTAATTCCCGATGTACCCAAGAAATCAGACAGCCGATATCAGAGGACGAAAAAACATAAACTCTTCTGCAATCGTGCAGGTATAGAACCGACAACAGGTCATTTAAAGTCGGATTACCGCTTGAGCCGCAACTTTTATAAGGGTGTGGTAGGAAATGCTGTAAACGTACTTTTGACGGCAGCTGCATATAACTTCAAAAGAGCTATGAAAGCTCTTTTGCGCATGCTTCAAAAAATTTGCGAGATACTATGTCTGAACAATATCTCGCAAAAATTAGCTTTTTAAGGGACGACTATTTTTGGTCTTTGCTCGGCAGCAAAGGAGGCGCTTGCCACAAGCAAGAACTTAAGACCATCCCGAGGTTGAACTTTTAACCAAGTCCAGATATAAGAGAAGTCATTGCGCATGATTTGTAGGGAATTTGGCATTATTCTCAATGGATTTCAGTATCTTTGCATCAAACATTAAGAAATTTGCATGGAAAACTTAAACAGAATTAAAGGAGCATTGGCAGATGCAGGCAAAACAGGTGTCTGGCTTGCCCGTCAATTAGGCAAGGATCCCGTAACGGTTTCTAAATGGTGCACAAACACCACCCAACCCGATTTGCAGACGCTGGCAAAGATTTCTGAATTACTAAAGGTTAACATACGAGAATTATTAGTAAATCAAAACTTCTAAATTAACATATAATGACAACAATAGATGAACTTACAAAAATTATAGAAGATTATTATAACGAACAAGTAAGATTAGGGAAAGGGAAATCATTCGACGAATGCAATTCACTTTGTATTCCTATTGCGAGTATTCCTACCTACTTAATGGGACGCGGAATAAATTGGAAGACAGAGTTCAACTACGATAAACTCCCAGACTTACTACAATCATTAAAAGGAATAGAAGTACTCAGAAGAAAGCCTTGTTATATTTATATGGATTCAACTACGACAACCCAAGAGAAGTTTATGGCTTGTGATTATACTCCACAGAATAATATTGGAAATGATTCTAAATCTCCAATACACGATCCTAAACCTTATGAGATAAGGAATGCATATAGAAAATTGTCAACCAAGCCAGAAGAATGGATTCCTATCAAGAACATGATGACGGAAGTGAATTGGAAAGGAACTCCGACACAATTTACTCGGAAGTATAGTTTTCTTCAATTTAGTTCTAAAGGTATCAGAGTACACAACATCTCTAGATACGAAATAATTGATGATATCTACTTCCCCGAGAAAAATAACTATCCATCGAACGTAGAAAAATTACGCAAGATGGCGTTAGATGAAAAATGGGATGACAATGAAAAGAGAAATAAACTTTTGGACAATTACCTGTGTTATACATATGCTCATGTGAAAGATGAAAACAAAATTGCTATTTCAGATGATAAACTACATGCTTGCTGGAACACAGGACTCGTGGATTATCGGTATGAGCCTATATATTGTTATTTAACACGAAAAACCGCTAATAATCGCTGGTTATTTAAGGCTTTTTGTATAAAAGGTGAGGACTCTGGAAAAGACATGGGACGCTACATCTCAATTATGCCAGAGAGGGCTGTGTATTTTAATGAAAACAATCTGCTTTGCCAACCTGCAGAAGAAGATTTATCCGTAGATAGAGATCATATTATTAGAGAACACCCATCTAGGTTGCCATCTGAATGGTTAAAACAAGTGTTGGGCGACAAGTCCAATTGGTTAGAGAACGAAACTCCAACAGATTATGACAAGAGAATAAGTGATCTGTTACCTAAAGAATCCGCTTCTAACTTATTACTACAAACACTGTTGAAACAGACAATTGAAGAATCAATCAAAAGATGCCAATGGAACTACAAAACAGCCATTCCTTATTATGATCCAAGTTCAAAAAAGATAGGTTGGTTTTTACCTTTATGTACAAGGGTATCCGAAAACAATGATGGTACAGATACAATCCGTCTCGTACCATTTGCAGCGTTGGTAGTATCTAAGGGGGAAAGCGGTCGCTTCCAAGGGGAAACAATATATAGACTCAGTTGGGCCTATCGATGCGCTCGCTTAGTTTGTAGGCCTGATAGTGATTGGTTGACACCTTTATTCTCGACAGATGACAAAATAGATACAGAAGAATAATGTGTTGATTCAATAAATATGCAACACAAGAACCTTTTTGATGGCGAGAGCTATAAAGCTGAATTTGCTAAAATAACCTATCGGTGGCTGATGAGTCGCCGATGGGTTACTAATGCAGATATTATGGCTGAAAGGTTAGGGTGCTCTATAGAAGAACTACCAGCAAACTTATCCAATTGTGATGGATATGGAGAACTAAAGAAGATTGTTTGTATTGTAAAGAAAGCCATTCGCGAGAAACTAGGTGTTCGCAATAAGAATGTTGATGATTGTTTTGAGGAAGACGGCAATAATAAGAACAGGCGATTCCGTTACATAGGTAAGGACAATGACCCTCTTGCCGATATGCGTAATGCTAAGGTAATCAACGACCTTCGGCAGTATTGGAAGTTCTGTCAGGATTCCGCTGGATTTTTCCCCAAGTCATGGTTGGAGTACTTTTTCAAGGATTGTCAAGACCTGTTGGACATGAAAGCTAAGCGACAGAAGGGAGAACAAGTAATAAGCGCAAGCCTTGACCGAATTCTGACCAACATAGAGTACCTGCCATCACTATATGAAGCCATCACCAACAAAATGGTACAGGAGATTGACTACAAGCCATTTGATGAGGAAGAAGTCACACTTATATTCCATCCTCATTACCTGAAGGAATATAATGGCAGATGGCATTTATTCGGTCATGTAGAGGGAAGGGAACCGGAATTCGGTTACAACATTGCTCTTGACAGAATTCAATCAAGACCTCGCGAAAGGTCAAAAGTAGAATATGTGCCAGCACCAAAGCATTTCTATGACAAGTTCTTCAAGGACATAGTGGGAGTAAGTCACCATAAGGATATCCAGAACGAACATATAGTCATTCGCGCGCGTTCATTATATATTTATAAACTGATGGACACAAAACCTCTTCATCAAAGTTATACCGTGATTAAGCCATTTGGCATGTATGACGATGGGGAGTATGCAGAGTTCTCTGTGGATGTAGAACCGAACAACGAGTTCTACGGACGCATCCTACAGATGGGAGCAGGATTGGAAATCGTCTCTCCAGAAAATGTTCGAGATAAAATGGCACAACTAGTGCGTGCTTTATCCGACTTATACACTAAGAAAGAATATCGGAATGGTTCCAAATTGGAAGGAACCAATATACTTATGACTACTTGATTTTATTCGTGAGAAACGTATTAGCTTTGCAGCGTCAAACTTCGACACCACCTCGGAGTTGACGCTGCAAATCGTTTGGTGGGGTATAACAATCAGCACACTATGAAACCGACAACAAACAACAGCAAGGACACCATGAACAAGAAAGTAAGCCAAAAGCAGATTGTGAAAAACAAGAAGGCAGAAGCCAATGCTCGCCGTAAGGTCAACAAGAGTTGGGAGAAGGTAGAACGAACAATGCGATACCGCTCAGCATCAGCAAAATATATGTGTGACACCATCACATGGAAGATTGAGATAGAAGTCCTTAACAGCATTCTTCTCAACCTCAGCATCAAGAGTCAGGCGAAGTCACCGGGCGTTCAGAACCGCAGACTAAGGCATATCGTAGAGAAGCGTCAGGCTCAGACAAACCATAAGAAATTTGGCCGTACAGAATACCTCACTTCAATACATATTTCCATCACTAGCACAAGCAGTTGCATGGAAGATATCCGCAAGAAAAGGTTTTCTGCATAGCCTAACAGAGAACATCGTATTGGTTCCAAATTGAGAGGAACCAATACACTTGGGAAAAGCTTAGGCAAGACTATAAAAACACTATAACTTTGCATGGCAATTCCGAGAGAGTTGGTTTTGTAAATACTTTTTTATTTATCACAAAGAGGTGACGGCCTATTCCGCTAAACAAAAAGACAAAATCAAACGACTATGAGCACAGCACTCGCACTCGTTGCCGCAAAGGCACTCCCAGCCCTCTCGGGCAGTTCTCTCACCTACAATCCAGAGAAGAACGTGTATCTCACCCTTGGTTACACCAGCGCAGCTGGCAATACCTACTACAAGGCAATACGCCTCTCTGACCGTCTGGCCGTGTACTACCATATAGGTGAAGGCTACGCTCACACCTTCCTGAACGGCATCACGCTCTTCGCATGGAACGGACAAAAGGCGAACATCATTGCACAGAAGTTCTGGGGCGGCTGCAACTGGAGATGCTTCAACGAGTGCACAGCCAAGGAAGAGAGCATCATCATGCTGAAGGACTTCCTCGCAGGACAGGCAAAGGCAATGGGAAGCGTCATAGTTGACAGCCAGCTGCTCGCCTTCTCCAGAAACATGATCGAAGAAACCCAACAGAAGTTGCTCCGATAAATCTGGGGAGCAGAGAGAAACAACCAAAGTCACAAACCAAGAAAAACAGACAAGAATATGGCTTCACTTACTAAAGCAATCAACAAAGACTTGTTCGACAAGATCCTGCCAACGTTCGGCAACCCAAGAGTTCACGTTCCTGTGTGGGACGAAGGGCAGAAGATGTTCCTCTGCGAGGAATACGAGAGTGGCAACGGGCACCGATACTATAAAGGCATGCGATTCTGCGACCGCATTGTTATAGTGGAGAAGGTAGGACTTTACCACTCTTGGACTTACATTGACGGCATCGAAGTATATGCCTTCAACGGGAAAAAGTTGGAGCTCGTACAGAAGCGCGACTACGACAAGACATTCCGCAACGAAGAGTTCATTCGTCATGAGTCGGAAACCATGGTACGTAACTACTTCGAGGGGGTTCTGAAGGCACAGCGGTCATCTATGCCACAGGAACAACTTGAAGCACAAGCCAAAGGTATCGTTGAAGGTTGCTACAAGAGCTTCCTTGATAGCGACTTCAACACACGTCTCACCCAAATCCTCCCACAAATCGAACAGAAGTAGGACATGCAGAACACACAGATAGACACACAGAACCACGAGCAGCAGCTTGCATACGAGCTTGTTGCAAACACAAACTCCAGCTTCTTCCTCACAGGTCGTGCTGGTACTGGTAAGACAACCTTCCTCCACAACGTGCAGAAGTTAGTGGGGAAACAGTTCATCACCCTTGCACCAACAGGTGTGGCAGCTATCCTTGCCGGTGGTGACACCATCCACTCTTTCTTCGGTCTTCCGATGGAGGTTTGCACTCCAGGAACCTGTGGCAAGATGAACGAGGCAAGAATCCTCACCCTTCTCCATGCTGATACCATCATCATCGATGAGGTGTCGATGGTAAGATGTGACGTGATGGATGCTATCGACTACACCATGCGCAAGGCTCTCAGGAACAATATGCCATTTGGTGGCAAGCAGATGATCTTCGTTGGTGACATGTTTCAGTTGCCTCCTGTGGTGAAGCAAGGACTAGAGAAAGACCTGCTGAAGGATCTGTACCACACTGACGACTTTTTCTTCTACAAGTCGGATGTCATCAAGCGCATGCGACTCGTGAAGATTGAGTTCCAGAAGGTGTACCGCCAGGACGATGAACACTTCCTTCACATCTTGGAAAACGTGCGCATGAACAAGGTGACACCAGAGGATATCATGCATCTAAATGGTCGTGTACACACACCAAGCGAGAAGGATGGCGCGGTCATCACGTTGGCTTCCATCAACAAGACTGCTGACAAGATCAACATTCAGCGATTGGAAGAGATTGAAGCAGAGGAGTTCGTGTACGAGGGTACTATTGACGGCAACTTTGAAGAGAAGTGTTTTCCCGTGGAGTTGAAGCTTCGTCTGAAGGTCGGTGCTCAGGTGATGTTCACGCGCAACGACCAGCAGAAGCGATGGGCAAATGGTACGCTCGGAAAGGTGGCCAAGCTCACAAAGGACGAAATTAGCGTCACACTCAACAATGGTGAGACCTACGTTGTGCCTTGCTGCTCATGGGAATCGTACAGCTACGACTACAACAAGGAAGAGCGCAAGATGAAGAAGGAACTGACAGGCACCTTCACTCAGTACCCTCTGAAGTTGGCATGGGCGATAACTGTACACAAAAGCCAGGGCATGACCTTCGACAAGCTCTCACTTGATCTGAGTCGAGGCATGTTTGCAGCGGGGCAGCTCTACGTAGCGCTCAGTCGTGTGCGTACTTTGGATGGTCTTTACCTCTCGAAGAACGTCATCCCTCAGTATGCCCATACAAGTCGTGAAGTGCTCACTTACGCAAGCGAGTACAACAACGAACAGCAGATTGGCAACGAGATTGAGAGTGGCAAGGCTGTCTATGGTGCGATTAAGCAGAACGACTACGATGAGGCTGCAAAACAGTACTTGATGCTTGTAGCAAAGAAGGCTGAGGATGGAGACTTCAAGGAGGCAATGCAGCAAGCAAAGCGATTTCTGGACATATTGGTGTGTGACGAGCACCTTTATGGAACCATAGAGGATGTGCCAGAAAGTCTTCACCGTTCAAGCCATTGGGCTCCGAAGTTCATTGCAGCCTTGCTGAGTCTCTACGCTCAGAAGTATGAGGAGGCATTGGCTCTCATTGGAAAGGTGTTGGAAGGACATCAATGTGCAGAGGCTCTATACATTAAGTCACGTGCCTTGGCAAAGCTTGAACGCTACACAGAAGCTGACGAAACGAACTGTCAGTTGGCGAATGTGTTCGAGATGGCAACACCAGACGCAAAGGTTCTCTTCATGATAGCAATGCTCAACGAGTTGCACATTGGAGATCCGGGGCTTGACCTCATGCGTAAGCTGGTGGAGGCACGACCAAAGTACGATCTTGGCATCCTTGCCTTGCGAACATTGATGCAGAAGCATGGTTTGCAGCTTGACATGTTGTCGGACAAAAACTGTGAGTTGGTGGATCTCTTCAACTCTGATGCAACAGAAGAGGAGTTCCTTGCCCAAATGAAGTTGTGTCGTGAAAAAGCGACAAAAGCAATTGCTTACCTTATCCGCAGAATCAAGAAGCAGGAGTTCAACGAAGAGCAACCCATCGAGGAATGATGGGAGGCTCTTCTTAAAAACAAAAGAAATATGGAGGATTTCACAGCAAAGCTGAGAGACATACAAGAAATAAAGTTCCCTATTGTCAAAGCTGCATTCAAGGGTAAGGATGACCAGACATTCATTGGTGTTATGTATCCATCCCATCTACCCCATATTTCATTCAATCTTCATTGTTGAGAACTTTGCAGTCCAAAACAACAATAAAGTTTGAATAATGTTTAGCTTGAATGAAACCTAAGAGGTAAAAAATCGTATCCCGATTCCACTTTTTTGCGTGTGTGGAAAATGCACCGGAATGCCGATAAATAAAGGCCTGAACGTCCATTTTGGGGTGTGGATAACTTTGGAGGTGCGATATCAAGTGGCTCAAAAAATTGGATTTCGGGGTGTACGTGTTGTATCTTTGCAATAGCGAAGTCAGGCTGCACCTCAGCATAGCTTTCGAAAACGAGTTTTCAAGTTCTGCATTCGGTTTGCACTGACATCGCTTTTGCAATGGATGAAAAAACAAAATTATCTTGATTATCAGTCCATCGTTCTTTGACATTGTGTTACAAAAGAAAGTAAGGCAGGTAGGCCTGTCTGAAACCGGCAGTTATTGGGGCAAAATACCTCTGATTGGAAAAATGACTATAGTCGGGGTATATAATGTATCTATACAAAAAATCCCCCGAAAGGCAGTTTAAAAACTACCCTTGGGGGATATGAATAGCTGTACTTCAGTACCTTAGAACTTCCAACGCAAGTCGACGCCAAAGTGGCGCGGCTGGTTGTATTGCGCAAAGCGATTGTGCATGCTGTCGAAACTGAAGGTGGCATAACGCGCAGCCGTCAGGTTACGGCCCCAGGCTTCGATGGAAAGATTGCCGGCCAGTTCCAATCCCACACGCGCTGCCAGGTTGGCGTAGGCATGCTGGCTGAACGTATTGGCCTCGTTCCACATCACGTTGCCCGCACCACGCACATCAGCACCCACCGATACCGCCTTGAACACCGCATGCTGCAAGGGCTGACGGAAATCGGCCGTGACACTGAACGTATGTTCCGGCACGAACGGCACCCGGTTGTCAGTATAGTCAACCGTTTCGCCATGCTGACTGCCTAAGTTGTAGTTGGTAAACACCGCATTCGTGTAACCATAAGCCGCCGAGAGCAACAGGCGTTCGGCCAGCAGCGAAGTGCGGACAGAAGCCTCAAATCCGCAGCTGCGGCTCCGTCCGGCATTCACCATGACACGCCCCATGCCGCTTTCGGCAAATCGTGCCAGCTGTTGGTCGCGCGTTTTCATATAAAATGCCGAAAGGTCGAGTTGCAGCGCCTTGTCCCAAAGGTTCAGGTGCGTACCCACTTCGTAGCTCCAGGTATATTCCGGTTTGTAATAGAGTGTTTCGGCATCAGGCTGTGCCGGCGTGTACTTGTCGAGAATACCCGTCATACCTTTGATGGCATTTTCCTTCATGGCATCGGGTAGGGGCAAGCGGTTGATAGTAGCAATGCTGTAATCCTTAACCCCCAGCATCATTTCGCGCTGCAACAGGCTCTGGCTCAAATCAGAATAAGCCTGAATGTTGTAGCCACCCGAACGGTAGCCTTTGGCCACACTGAAGTAAACATTGCCCAAACCACGGCCCAAATCATAGTTGAGCGCAGCCTTGGGCAGCACTTGCCATGAATCGTTGCAAAGCTTTTGCGTCATAGCCGGATTTGCCTGAAGGTCGGTGTCGAACTTCATGGCCGGTCCCATTTGCATGCCGAAATGATAGTCGATAGGTGCATCAGTGGCAGCATTGAGTCGCAGTTCGCGGTAGTCGTAGTCTAATCGGAGCCCCAAAGTCAGCGAGAGGCCCTTCAGCCCCAAATCATTGATTACCGACTGGTGAAACAAAGCCACATTGCCCGAAGGAGTGACCAAACGCGCATTAAAAGGAAGCGTTTTGCCCGTAAAGCCCAATGAAATGGCCGGACGCTGCGGCATCACCGCCGCAAGCTGTTTGTTCAAGTAGTCGATGCCGTCGGCATAAAACGTAACCGGGCAGCGCGTGCGCAGATACTGGTACATGCCAAACACACCCGTGGTCCATTGCCAGCGGCGTGCGCTTGCCGGACTTTTCAGCGCAATTTCCTCCGTGAGCGTGTGCATATATTGCTTTTGTTCAAGCGAAAACACATCAGCCGCCGTGAAGTCCTGATCCATGAACAAGCGGTCGTCGAGGTGCTGATAGGCCGTAATCGACGAAAGCACCACGCGCGGCAGGCGATGTTCGACGCCCAATCCCGTGTTCAGCAAATGGCGACGGTAAGAGCCGGGGCGGTTTTGCGCCACCTGCGGATGTTCGGTTGGTGTAAAGTTTCCTTTCTGGTCAGTTTTTCCCAGCAGATAGTAAGGGTTGGCATCCTCGTCGCTGTATTCATACGAAGCCGTCCAGTCCAGTTTCACCACATCCGTGGGTCGCCACGACCATTTCAGCCTTCCGCCGGCCGACGATTCACCGTCCTGTTTGGTGCCGGTGGCAGTGTTTCGCACAAAGCCGTTGGCTGCCGAATAGTAAGCACTCAGGCTCAGCCCCATGCGGTCGGCAGGATGCAGGAAAGTCGTGCCCGAAAAACGGCGGCCACCCGTGCGCGAAGTCCATCCGGCATGCAGCATTGTGCCGCTTTGCGTAATGGGGTCAGCCGTAAACACGCGGATGAGGCCCCCCATCGTGTTGCGTCCGTAGAGCGTGCCTTGCGGGCCACGCAGCACATCGACGCGCACTACGTCCTGAAAATCGAAATGATAGGCCGACTTGTCTGTAAAAGGCACATTGTCGACATACAGTCCGACAGCCGGCGTGTTGATGCGCGAACCGATGCCACGAATGTAACAAGCCGACGTGATGCGACTGCCGTAGTCGGGCATAAAAAAGTTGGGCGCATAGGCAGCCAAGTCGTTGACCGACTTAATGTTGCGGTTTTTCAAGCCCTCGTTGGCAAACAGACTGACGCTGACGGGTTGGCGGCGAAGTTGCGCAGTTTCTTTGGGCGAAGCTACAACTACCGCTTCTTCAATGTTGAAATTTTTGAGCGAATCGGCTTCGAAAGGCGGAACCGATAAAAGGAGTGATAATAATAACATACAAATGATAGTTTGAGCAAAATGCACCTTACAGGATAGCCGCAGAATGCCCCACGCACCCTCATACGTGTAAGGGAGCGTGGGGCAAATACGTTAGCAACGAAGTAAGCCTATAGGTAAAAGCAATGAATCAATCCTTATCAACGGCTACTTACTCTTACGTCGCTTTGCATTTCGCAGTGCAAAATTACGCGCTTTATCTGTTTAACACAATCCTTATTTATAGGGAGAAGCGGCATTCAGAAGAGAAAAGCAGCTTGTTCAGCCCAATTTGTCAGCGTGGTGCGGGCCAGAGGTGTGCGGTGGTTGGAACTACTGAATGAGTACGGGAAAAGCCTTTCTGAACCTATGCAAGGCATCTGTGTCAACTTCAATGATACGGCACTCGGCCTTATCCCCCAGTTGCAGCAAACGGTTTCCGAAGGCATCGCAGGCAGCCGAGCCTCCATCGTAGACGGAAGAAGCATCAGCATTTTCAGCCGTATGGTATCCGGCGCGGTTCACCCCAACCACATAAACCTGATTTTCGATGGCACGTGCCGGCAATAACGCATCCCAAGCTTTGCGGCGCGAGGCCGGCCAGTTGGCCACATATACCAGCACATCGTAGGGCGGAAGTGAGAGCCGGTTGCGAGCCGATTCGGGAAAACGCAAGTCGAAACAGATTTGCAGCATGAAACGCACACCTTTCCATTCAGCCACGACGGCCTGTTTGCCAGCCGAGAAACAGCGGTCCTCGCCACCATAGGCAAAAAGGTGCCGTTTGTCGTAATGCGTTGTTGAGCCATCAGGGCGCACAAAATACAGACGGTTGTATTTCAGTCCGTCGGCGGCATTAACCACAAGCGATCCCACCAAAGCCGCCTGGCGCAGGGCAGCCTGATTCTTCATCCAGCGCAACGCCTCATCGGCATCGGGCCAGGGAGTGCCGGGTTCGGTGCAAAAACCAGTTGACCATGTTTCGGGTAATACATACACGTCGGCATCAGTCATAGTGTTCATCAACTGTTCAGCCTGTAGCATATTAGCGGCAGGGCAGAGCGGCACAATGGCTGTTTGTACAAGGGCTATTTTCATAAGATAAAGTGTAAGAGGACTTTCGCAGTTGCACACTTAGCAACATTGGGCAACAAAGTTGCATATAGACAGCGGAAAGTCGGTATGATACGAGGGTGAATGTACGAAATATTTTCGGAGTAGGCGTGAGTAACTTAGCTGAATGTAAAATAATTCTTATTTATTTGTGATTAAACGCTTCTTTTACTAACTTTGTTCGCTGATTCCAAATGTAGGACTTTGAACTTCGTGTTTTTCGAAATGTCAAAAACATCTGAAACTTGGAATATTTATGAAAATCAACACTTTGCTTTGAAAATAATTCGGTGGATATAGTCCCTTGATATTGCTTTCAGAGATTTCACAGATAGTAAGTTACTACGAAAATCACAAAACATTATTAATCATATTTTTATATCTAACAGCATGAAAAGATTTTCACTTTTCCTATCAGCGCTGTTTGCCTGCATTTTGGTAAGTGCCCAAAGCGTACTTCCCACCTTCTCGACTGAGGAAAGCCCATTGTGGTATTCTGTTCAGTTTAAAACGGGCGAGGCTTATTTGTCAGGTCCTAACGGTGCGAAGATGAGAACGGTTGCCGCAGGAAGCGAAACCTTGTTCCAGTTTATTGGTACGGCCGAAAACTTTACCATGAAAAGCAAAGCCGGACAATGGGTGACGGTGAGCGGCTCAAATTACGCAATGACTGCAACAAAGACCAGTGCCGCTAAACTTCATGTGGTTGAAGGTTCTGAAAAAGGTTATTTTGAAATTGGTCGCGTAGACAATGCCGGCAAATTCATGAACCAATGGGGTGGTGCCGGTGTTGGTAAAGACCTTGGCGAATGGAGCCAGGGCGATACGAACAACCAACTCTTCTTCCACGCTCATTCTGTACAATGGCCTAACTTTGCAGAGCAAGGTGCAGAAAAACCGACGTATTACTTTGTACGTTTCCTGAAAAACAACAACTGCGTGGGTATGAGCGTAACTCAAGGTGAAGACCTGTTGCGCATTTATCCCGTTGACGCTGTCGCTTCACAGCAGTGGAAACTTGAAGGAACGAAGGAAAAATTCCAGCTCGTAAGCAAAACCGGCAAGTATGCCATCGTCAGCAATCAGGCAGTTTCAACCACCGAAGGCGGTAACAATCCCAACCCCTTGCGCTACAGCGAAACGCCCGACCCCAATGGTTTCAAACTGGTTGAGGCTCCTAACGGCTCAGGCTTCGAAATTGTGGCTAATGGCAAAACGGGTAAGAATGTACTCAACCTTTGGGGCGATCCCAAAAACGCAAACACCATTGGTTTGTGGAACACGGGTGGCGACGGCAACGTAGTGGCTTTTGTTGACGTAACGAAAATGACCTACGCCGACTACAAAACTGCAGCCAATACTACTTACACGCCCGAAAACGACCTTACGCTTTGGTACACCGAACCCGCAACCACGGCGAAACTTTACAGCGGTGGTCAGGGTTACTCAAACTGGATGGAATACGCGCTCCCCATTGGCGACGGACAGTTTGGTGCCAGCCTTTTCGGTGGTGTGTACAAAGATGAAATCCAGTTTAACGAAAAGACCCTTTGGACCGGACGTAGCACCGACCTCTCAGGCGGTGGTTCGGGTTATGGTAAATACGAAAACTTCGGTTCAGTATTTGCCGAAAACCTCAACGATGCTTTCGATTTCTCAAGCGAAGGTGGTGCTGTCAACTACTATCGTCAGCTCGACCTTTCGAATGCAACCGGTAAGGTATATTTCGAAGATAAAAACGGCGTAAAATATACGCGCGAATACATTGCCTCTAATCCCGCTCGCGTGGTAGCAGCCCGCTACACGGCTTCGGAACCCGGCAAGCTCAGCCTCCGTTTCTCAATGAAGGGCGGAAGCATCAAGGGTATCAAACCCAGCTATGCCGAAGATGGCGGAACCTTCAGCGGAAAACTCGAAACCGTGAGCTACAACGCTCGCTTCAAAGTAGTGCCTACGGGCGAGAAGGCTACGGTAAAGGCTACTGCTGAAGGCATTGAAGTAATGAATGCCGACGAAGTGCTGCTCATTCTGGCTGGTGGCACCGACTTCGATGCTTACCAGCAGTCATTCGTTTCAAACACGGCACAACTCGCCGGAGCGATTGAAGCGCGTGTGAATGATGCTGCTAAGCAAACTTGGGACGAACTCTACAAGAAACATGTTGACGATTACAAACAGTTCTTCGACCGCGTAGACTTCCAACTCGAAGGTACGCAGAACAAGCTGACCACCAACACGCTCATCGACCAATACAATGGCGGTAACGGTGCGAATGCTTTGATGCTCGAACGCCTTTACTTTGCATACGGCCGTTACCTCGAAATCGCTTCATCACGCGGTGTCGATCTTCCCGCTAACTTGCAGGGTATCTGGAACAACATTGACAAGGTGGCTTGGAACTCTGACATCCATTCGAACATCAATGTGCAGATGAACTACTGGCCCGCTGAACCCACGAACTTGAGCGAATTGCACTTGCCGTTCATCAACTACATTTGGAACATGGCCGAAAACCATCCTGAATGGAAGAGCTATGCCAAGCGTTCGGGTCAGAATCGCGGTTGGACCTGCTACACCGAAAACAACATCTTCGGTGGTGGTTCACGCTTTGCCGACAACTACGTCATTGCCAATGCCTGGTACTGCTCACACCTCTGGCAGCACTATCGCTATACGCTCGACAAGGAATACTTGAAGAAGGTATTCCCCGCCATGCTCTCGGCCACTTACTTCTGGCTCGACCGCTTGAAACTCGCCAAGGACGGTTCGTACGAAGCACCCAACGAATGGTCGCCCGAACACGGACCCAGCGAAGACGGTGTGGCTCACGCACAGCAGCTCGTTGCCGAACTCTTTGCCAATACGCTCGATGGTATCAAGGTACTTGGTGAAAAAGAATCGGGCATTTCTGAAGCCGACCTTACGAAGTTGAAGGAACGCTATGCTAAACTCGACCGCGGTTTGCACACCGAAACTTACGATGGTGCATGGGGTCAGCAGCACAACAACCTGAAGAAGGGCGAAACCATCCTTCGCGAATGGAAGTATAGCAAATACTCTGTAACCGGCGACCGCAACCACCGTCACATGTCGCACCTGATGTGCATGTATCCCTTCTCGCAGGTAGCACCCGGAACGGCACTCTTCGACGCAGCTGTCAACAGCATGAAACTTCGTGGCGATGGTGCAACCGGTTGGTCAATGGGTTGGAAAATCAACCTTTGGGCTCGCGCACTCGATGGCGACCACGCACGTACCATTCTGAACAATGCCCTGAAGCACGCCAATGGTGGTTCGGGTGTGTTCTACAACCTCTTCGACTCTCACGCTCCCTTCCAGATCGACGGTAACTTCGGTGCTTGCGCCGGTATTGCCGAAATGATTATGCAGAGCAACTCTGACACCATCCGCATTCTGCCCGCCCTGCCTACGGCATGGAAGAACGGTCACATGAATGGTTTGAAGGCCGTGAAGGACTTCACCGTCGACACTTCATGGAAAGACGGCGAACCTACGAAGGTTACCATTACCAACAATCAGGGACAAAGCATTCCCGTGCTCCACAAGAACCTGAGCAAGGCCATGGTGACGAAGAACGGTGAGGAAATCAAATTGCAGGTTAACGAAAATGGTGTAGGTGTTATCAGTGGCGACAAGGGCGATGTATTTGTCATCGACTTTACGAAACTTCCCACTGCCATCAGCCAGGCTGCCAACGCCGAAAATGCCATTACCGTTCAGGCCGAAGGCCGTATGCTCAACATCACGGGCAACTTCATTACAGCTAAGGTGTTCGACCTCGAAGGCCGCAAAATGGTGGTAACGAACAAAAAACAGTTCAATGTGCCCGCCGCAGCAGGCAACGTTGTGCTCGTTGAAGTGTCTGAAAAATTCGGTAAAACGCAAACCTTCAAGGTTGTGCTCGCCAACTAATTTGAACGAACTATGCACCCGATGATTCGGGGGTAAAATCATCACAAAGTCCGGTAACAGTAAATAGAACTGCTTACCGGACTTTTTTTTCCCTTTTAAGCGTATAAATAATTCGTTTGAATAATATAAAATAAAATTCAACATCTACTTATCATTTTAAATCATTACATTTGCAGTAGGTTATACACCGGAGAACACAGAATCCGTTCGACTTTGAGTAGGTGTTGGAAATCATTTATACATTTTAAATGCGTGATTGTGTCGCAGTTTCCGGCTTCGCAAAGAGCTGCTGCACCCCGGCCGTAAGGTTAGGCCGAGGCACAGCCCGAGGCGGCAAAACGGTGACAACAATTAAATTCCAACATCAGTTTACTCGCTTGAAAAATAACCCATGCACTTACGCATGACAACTCTTTGCGCATCCGAAACCGCTGAAGTTTAAGTTTAGCGGTCGTTTACGGTTCTGCATTAAAAACAGGAAATGGAAAAAGAAAATCCGTTAACACTGCTTCAGCAAATCAATTCGCCTGCCGATTTACGAAAACTGCCTATTGCACTTTTACCGCAGGTATGCGATGAATTGCGACGCGACATAATCAATGAGCTGGCCGATAATCCCGGCCATTTTGCTTCGAGTCTGGGCACGGTTGAATTAACCGTGGCCCTGCATTACGTGTTTGATACCCCCTACGATCGCATCGTGTGGGACGTGGGACACCAAGCCTATGGACATAAAATCCTGACCGGACGACGCGACTCTTTTCATACAAACCGCAAACTCCATGGTATCAAACCCTTCCCTTCGCCCTTCGAAAGCGAATACGACACCTTTGCCTGCGGCCATGCCTCGAATTCCATTTCGGCAGCCTTAGGCATGTCGGTAGCTGCACTGAAACAAGGCGAAACTAACCGTCAGGTGGTTGCCGTGATTGGCGATGGTTCGATGAGTGGCGGATTGGCATTCGAGGGCTTGAACAACGTGTCCGACACGCCGAACAACATGCTCATTATCCTGAACGATAACCACATCAGCATCGACCCCGCCGTGGGTGGTATGCACGAGTATCTGATGCACCTGCATACCAGCAACTGGTACAATCGGATGCGTTTCAGCATGTCGCAGAAACTGACGCAATGGGGAGTGCTCAACGAAAATCGCCGCCGTTCAATTTTGCGCTTCAACAATTCGGTGAAATCGCTGCTGGCCAATCAGCAAAATATTTTCGAAGGCATGAACATCCGCTATTTCGGACCGACGAACGGACACAATGTCATCGAACTGGTACGCATTCTGCGCGAAATCAAAGATATGAACGGTCCCAAACTCTTGCACCTGCATACGGTAAAAGGCAAGGGCTTTGCACCGGCTGAAAAAGAGGCCACCGTGTGGCATGCTCCCGGAAAATTCTGCGTCGAAAGCGGACAGCGCATCATCGAAAAGAACGAAAAACCGCAGCCGCCGAAGTTTCAGGATGTGTTCGGTCAAACTTTGCTCGAACTGGCCAAGCAGAATCCGCGCATTGTGGGCATTACGCCGGCCATGCCTACAGGATGTTCGATGAACATGCTGATGAATGCCATGCCCGACCGCGCCTTCGACGTAGGCATTGCCGAAGGACACGCTGTGACCTTTGCAGCCGGCATGGCCAAAGACGGACTTCAGCCTTTCTGCAACATATACTCCTCGTTTGCCCAGCGAGCCTACGACAATGTGATTCACGACGTAGCTCTGCTCGGACTACCCGTTGTCCTTTGCTTAGACCGCGCCGGACTTGTGGGCGAGGACGGCCCCACCCATCATGGTGCTTTCGACATACCTTCGCTCCGTACGGTTCCGAACCTGACCATTTGTTCGCCCTACGACGAAAAAGAATTGCGTCGCCTGATGTTCACCGCCCAGCAACCCGGACAGGGAGCCTTTGTGATCCGCTATCCGCGCGGTTGCGGTTCGTGTACCGACTGGAAATGTCCGCTCGAAGCCGTTGAAGTGGGAAAAGGACGTTGCTTGAAACAAGGCAACAAGGTAGCCGTTATTTCATTTGGCCCCATCGGAACGGTGGCCGCCGAAGCCATCCGTCAGGCCGAAGCCCAACAGCCCGAACTGCAAGTGGCGCATTACGACTTACGATTTGTCAAACCCCTCGACGAAGAAATGCTGACGGAAATAGGCAACCGATTCGAACGGATTGTCACCGTCGAGGATGGAGCGCGCATCGGAGGTGTGGGAACCGCCGTCATGGAGTGGATGAACGACCACGGTTATCACCCCGACATCGTACGCATGGCCTTGCCCGACCAGTTTGTCGAACACGGCTCAGTCGGTGAATTACGTGCCATCGTAGGACTGGACGCTCCGCATATAGCACAAAGCATCTTAAAATTGAGCGAAAAACAGTAGCCCTGGCGGTGCATGCATTTTTTGCCATCTTCCGGTGTTTCGCAGTAAACACCCGTAGAACCAATCGACTTTTCAAAACTTTTTAAAAGAATGAAAATCATCATAGCCGGTGCCGGTGCCGTAGGTACGCACTTGGCCAAACTGCTTTCGCGCGAACATCACGACATTACGCTGATGGACGAATCGCCCGAAAAGCTCGAAGACCTTTCTTCGAACTTCGATATCTTGACTTTGCCACTTTCGCCCTCGTCGGTTTCAGGACTGCACGAGGCCGAAGCCGAAAAAGCCGACCTCTTTATTGGCGTTACCCCCGACGAAGCCCACAACATGACGGCTTGTATGCTCGCATCAAGCATGGGAGCAAAGAAAACCGTGGCCCGTGTCGATAACGACGAATATGTAATGCCCGAACTCAGCGACTTTTTCAACAACGTAGGTATCAACTCCATCATTTATCCCGAAAAACTCGCCGGCGAGGAAATTCTGCACAACATCAAGCGAAGTTGGATTCGGCAGTGGTGGGAGGTGCAGAACGGCGAACTCATCTTGCTGGCTGTCAAAATCAGAGGCAATGCCCAAATCCTCGACCAGCCCCTGCGCGTGCTCTGCGGCCCCGATTCGCCTTATCACATCGTGGCCATTAAGCGAGGCAGCGACACGGTGATACCCCACGGTAGCGACTGTCTGCACGAACTCGACATTGTTTACTTCATGACCACACCGAAGTATATCAATTACATTCGCGACCTGGCCGGTAAGGAAGACTATCCCGACGTGTCGAACATCTTTGTGATGGGAGGGGGTAGTACGGCAGTACACCTGGTCAACGCCATGCCCGACTATATGCACGCCAAGGTCATAGAGTCGGATGCCAAACGAGCCGAACGACTGAACGAATTGGTCAAGAACCGCCATACACTCATTATTCATGGCGACGGACGCGACCTTGCCCTGCTCGAAGAAGAAGGCATTCGCAAGGCACAGGCATTTGCAGCACTGACTGAAAATTCCGAAACCAACATTCTGGCCTGTCTGGCTGCCAAACGCCTCGGCGTAAGCAAAACCGTGGCAATGGTTGAAAACACCGACTATATCAGCATGGCCGAAAGCTTGGATATCGGTACGATTATCAATAAAAAAACCTTTGCTGCAAGCCACATTTACCGCATGATGCTGCAGGCCGACGTTACCTCGGTAAAGAGCCTGACTGTTGCCAATGCCGATGTAGCCGAATACTATGTATCACCGCAGGCACGCATCATTCGCCGTCCCGTCAAGGACCTTCATCTGCCGTCCTCGGTAACCCTTGGCGGTTTGGTACGCAACGGACACGGACAACTCATCAATGGTATGACGCAAATTCAGCCGGGCGATACGGTCGTAGCCTTCTGTCTGGCCGGCGGTATCAAGAAATTGGAAGACTTCTTCTAAGAATAAGTAGGTGCTTAATCGAAGTTCATATTCAAGGTAATGTAACTTTTTAGGCACCTGCTTAATGCGTTCTTAACAATCTATCATGCTACATATACCTATAATTTATAAGGTGCTGGGCACCTTGCTTTACCTCTTGGCATTGCTCATGAGCATTTGCTTCGGCATGAGTTATTGGTTTAACGAAGGCAGTACCCATTTGGCTTTTGGTATCCCCATGCTCATCGCTTTTGTTGCAGGCGCTTTGTTGCAGTATTTCGGGCGTCACGCCGAAAACTGTATGGGGCGTCGCGACGGTTTCCTCATTGTTTCGCTCACCTGGATCGTATTCAGCGTAATCGGCATGTTGCCCCTAATCATCAGCGGCTGTCAGCCCCGCGTGTCGGCCGCCTTTTTCGAAACCATGTCGGGCTTCACCACCACCGGAGCCACCGCGCTCGACAATATCGACTCCTTGCCCTATTCCATATTGACATGGCGCAGTATGACCCACTGGATAGGCGGTATGGGTATAGTGTTCTTTACGATAGCCGTATTGCCCAATATGGGTGACGGCGGAACCAAACTCTTCTCAGCCGAGAGTACCGGACTGAAAATTGGCAAGCTGCATCCCCGTATCAGCACCACAGCCCGTTGGATGTGGAGTTTGTATCTGCTTCTGACGCTCACCTGCACAGCAGCCTATTATTGGGGCGGAATGTCGCTATTCGATGCCGTCAACCACGGGTTGTCAACCATCGGCACCGGCGGTTTCTCCACCCATCAGGACAGCATCGCCTTTTTCAAGAGCAACCGCATACAGTGGATAGCCACCCTGTTTATGTTCATAGCCAGTATTAACTGTACGCTGCTCTATCTCTTTTTCGTCAAACGCCGTTTCAAGGATGTATGGCACGACGGCGAGTTACGCTGTTTTCTAGTCATCTTCTTCACCGCCGCATTAAGCATCACGGGCATTCTTTATTTTGTTGAAGGCATCGACATCATGTCCTCGTTGCGCATAGCCTTTTTCAACACCGTTTCGCTGCAAAGTACCACCGGTTTTTCCGACGAAGACTTTATGATTTGGCACCCCACCATTTGGCTCATTCTCTCGTTTATCAGTATCATCGGAGCCTGTGCCGGATCCACCAGCGGTGGTCTCAAGTGCATTCGCGTGCTCATGGTATGGAAGCTCACCAAAACCGAGTTCCGCCAAATGCTGCATCCCCATGCCGTGCTCCCCGTGCGCATCAACAACACCCAGATTACCGCCCAGATGGGTCGCACCGTATTTGCTTTCTTTGTGGTCTACTTCATCCTCATCATGGTGGCGTGTTTCTTCATGGTAGCCATGGGTCACACCCTGCTCGACTCTTTTGGTCTGGCCATATCTTCGTTCAGCAACATCGGCCCCAGCATCGGTCATCAAGTAGGTCCCTTAGGTTCCTGGAGCTGTTTGAACGATGCCACTTTATGGATAAATTCCTTCCTGATGCTCGCCGGCCGTTTGGAAATATTCTCGTTGCTCCTGCCCTTCACTCCCGCTTTTTGGCGCGATGAATAAGCGTACACGGCAGCGTTCAAAGGTGTTGTATTCCAAAAAATAAAATTCAACATCTCCTTCTTAGCTAAAACTAACGCCTTTCCACGCAAAAAATCATGCATGGAAAGGCGTTTCTTAAAATAAATAGCTACTTTTGCTTATGCGAATAGCCGCACCTATGTAACACAAGGACAAAAACAGTAAAATCTAATAATCTCATAAGTCGATGTCGAATAATTTTCAATGAAGTTGTCTGAACTTTTATGAATTTCAAGATTTGCCTTTATTTTTGAGGTGTTTTTGGGCCTTGAAGAGGGAGTGTAGCGAGCTACACGACCGATGAAAGATCAAAAAACAACCAAAAAGAAAGGTGAAGATTGAATTTAGAAGAGATAAAACTCCCATTCAAATCTTCGTCAGAAAAGTTTAGACGACTTCATTATCGACATAAATATAATCAACTCAATTATGGCACAAACTCCTGAATTTAAGTATGCGCCCATGTTCCAGCTTGGAAAGGACGATACGGAATACTACTTGTTGACCAAGGACTACGTATCTGTGGGTGAATTTGAAGGCAAACCCATTTTGAAAGTCGAAGCCGAAGGTCTTACCCGTATGGTAAATCAGGCTTTCCGCGATGTTTCGTTCCTGCTTCGTCGTGCTCACAACGAACAGGTAGCCAAAATCCTTTCCGACCCCGAAGCTTCCGACAACGATAAGTATGTAGCCCTTACTTTCCTTCGCAATGCCGAAGTAGCCGCCAAAGGCCAGCTCCCCATTTGCCAGGATACCGGTACGGCTATCGTTCACGGCGAAAAAGGTCAGCACGTCTGGACCGGTTACTGCGATGAAGAAGCCATTGCAAAAGGTGTGTATAAAACCTATACCGAAGAAAACCTTCGCTATTCGCAGAATGCACCCCTCAACATGTATGACGAGGTAAACACCAAGTGCAACCTTCCCGCACAAATCGACATCGAAGCCACCGAAGGCATGGAATACAAGTTCCTTTGCGTAACAAAGGGTGGTGGTTCGGCCAACAAAACTTACCTCTATCAGGAAACCAAAGCCATTCTGAATCCGCAAACGCTCGTGCCCTTCCTCGTATCGAAGATGAAGACCCTCGGCACCGCTGCTTGCCCCCCGTATCACATTGCCTTTGTCATTGGTGGTACCTCTGCCGAGAAGAACCTCCTCACCGTGAAGTTGGCTTCAACGCATTACTACGACAACCTCCCCACCACGGGCGACGAAACCGGACGTGCTTTCCGCGACGTAGAACTCGAAAAGCAGCTCCTTGAAGAAGCACACCGCATCGGTTTGGGCGCACAGTTCGGTGGTAAGTATTTTGCACACGATGTACGCGTCGTACGTCTCCCCCGTCACGGTGCCAGCTGCCCCGTAGGTTTGGGCGTAAGCTGCTCTGCCGACCGTAACATCAAGTGTAAAATCAATAAAGACGGTATCTGGATTGAAAAGATGGACGACAATCCCGGTTCGCTCATCCCCGAAGAACTGCGTCAGGCCGGCGAAGGCGATGTAGTACGCATCGACCTCAACCAGCCCATGGCCGACGTTTGCAAGGAACTTTCCAAGCACCCCGTTGCTACGCGCGTCAGCCTCAATGGCACCATCATCGTGGCACGCGACATTGCCCACGCCAAACTCAAAGAGCGTTTGGACAAGGGCGAAGACCTGCCTGATTACATCAAGAATCACCCCGTGCTCTATGCCGGCCCGGCCAAGACACCTCAGGGCATGCCTTGCGGTTCAATGGGTCCGACCACGGCCAACCGTATGGACCCCTATGTCGACCTCTTCCAAAGCCACGGCGGTTCAATGGTAATGATTGCCAAGGGTAACCGTACGCAGATGGTAACCGATGCCTGCCAGAAACACGGTGGTTTCTACCTCGGTTCAATCGGCGGACCTGCTGCCATCCTTTCGCAGCAGAACATCAAGAGCATCGAATGCGTTGAATATCCCGAACTCGGCATGGAAGCTGTTTGGAAAATTCAGGTTGAGGACTTCCCCGCATTCATCCTCGTTGACGACAAGGGCAACGACTTCTTCCAGCAAATCAAACCGCGCTGCGCTTGCAACTAATTGAAGTTTAGTTTTCGCATAAACGCAGACGCACATTGAATATACAAGGCGCAAGCATTCCTGACAAAGGTTTTGCTTGCGCCCTTTTTTTGCTCCGCGACTGTCGAAATTAGTTCCGACCTAGTTGAAATTAGTTCCGACCTAGTTGAAATTAGTTCCGACCTAGTTGAAATTAGTTCCGACCT
>Stewie_p2__coassemble_1110_pt1 | contig 39658 bp, 28 predicted proteins | sample Stewie_p2__metabat2_high_PE_004 | metagenome-assembled genome bin Stewie_p2 | reverse complement strand
AAAAAATACAGCGCGGAAATTCGGCTGAATATCCTCAGTCCGACATTCCGCGCTGTGAATGGTTAAGTGTCCTTCTGGAAAAAAGGAAGGTTTACTTAGTTGATATTGGGCAAGTGCGAATAGTCCTTGCTGTAACGAAGCATTTGTGCGTCGTAGGCTTCGGTGTAGTCAATGGTTACGTCGGTAATGTTGCCCTGTGCATCGCGCACTGCCTTGTAAACGGGATTGATGAATCCTTTGTAGGGCGAAAGGTGGAGCGTTTCGTAACGTGCCAGAATTTCTTTGTGCAATACGGGATCGACTTTCACACCATAATCCTCGACCAAACGGCGGGCTGCTTCGTAGTCGCCCTCGCTCTTGATGCGCTGAATTTCGGCCAGGAGTTTGCCAAACAGATTGCGCAGTGCGGCGTAGTCGTTGATTTTAACGTAGGTCTTTCCTTTTTTCTTCACGAGTTCCACCACCTTTTGTTCCTGACCCTTTTCGTAGCACCAGCGGGCAATGAGGGCGCGGTTGCGCATGTGTGCCTCCTCAATGGTGTTGTTCGGCTTGATGCGCACGAGCTGCGTGAGCAATCCGTTCATCATGTAGGTGTAGTACTGGCTTTTGTAGGCTTCGAGGTTGGGCGTGAGTCCTAAATCGACGAGCTTTTGGTCGGCCACGTAGTACAGGCCAAACAAGTCGGCACGGGCTTCTTCGATGGTCGAACCATAGGCCTTGAGCGTGTCGGGGTCGGTGCCCGGAAGCAGTTTGCCGCTGCCGTGACCCAGACATTCGTGAAGGTCGGTGTGCAGGTCGTCGCACACATCGCCATACTGGCTGATGAGTTTGCGCGTGGCATCGTCAATCACAAATTCCTTGTCCATGCCGTTGCCGTGGGCTGCCTTGCTATAGGCTCCTGTCAGGTTGCTGATGGTGACACTCTTCGAACCGTGTTCGCGACGAACCCAGTCGGAGTTTGGCAGGTTAATACCAATGGCGGTCGAGGGATAGAGGTCGCCGGCAAGAATGGCTGCCGTAATTACCTTGGCCGAAACGCCTTTTACCTTTTCCTTCTTAAACTCGGGGGCCACGGGCGAATGGTCTTCGAACCACTGTGCATTTTCCGAAAGTTTGGTGGTACGCTCGGTGGCTGCCAAGTCCTTGAAGTTGACAATCGATTCCCACGAGGCTTTCATGCCCAGGGGGTCGCCATAGCTTTCAGTGAAATAGCAGACAAAGTCGACAAGGCTTTCGGTGTCCTTGAGCCAGTGAATGGCGTAATCGTCGAAAGTGCGGAGGTCGCCCGTGCGGTACACTTCGATGAGCAGGTCGATGACCTTTTGCTGGGCGGGGGTGTCGGCAAACGGACGTGCCTTTTCAAGATTCTCGACTACGCGCTCCAGGGCGGGCGAATACATGCCGCCAATGCGCCATACGCGTTCGGTGAGTTGTCCGTAGTCGTCGCGGCTTACCTGGCTGTTCATACCCATCATGATGGGACGCGGATCGGCCATGGGTTTGCGCTGCGTATAGAATTCTTCGGCCTCAGCCTGGGTAATGCCGGGTGCGTAGTAGTTGCTGGCAGAGGTCAGCACCAAGTCGTCGCCATCCTTTTGGTTGACGCGCATCACCATCACCGTGGGGTCGAAAATCACGGGGAAAATTTCGTCGCAGAATGCGGAGAGTGTCTGGCCCTGAGCTAAGGGGAGTTTATTGGCAGGAAGCTGTTCGAGTGCGGCACGCAGTTCGTCGGCCGTGAATCCGGGCGTAAACTTTTCGCAGCCGTAATGGTGATGAATGCCCGACGAGAACCACACTTGCTTCAAGTAGGTGGTCAGTTCGGTAAAGAATTTGCCTTTACGGTCGCCCTGCCAGTCGGTGTAAACGGCTTCGAGCATACGGCGTATGCGCAAGTTGTAACGGCCGTTTTGGTCGAACAGGATGTCGCGTCCTTGCAGTGCTGCCTCCTGCAAATAATAGATAAACGTTTTTTCCTTGAGCGTCAGTTTTTCAAATCCTTCCACTTTGTAGCGAAGCATCTGAATATCGGCAAACTGCTCATCGGTGTACTTAAAGTCGTCTTTCACCTCGTTTTGCGCCAAAGCTGTGGTGCTTAACGAGCCGAATGCAGCTGTTGCTGTAATCATCATAGTCATGAATTTTTGTTTCATTGTTTCAAAGTAAAGCATGAAGGGTGATGCTACAAATTCTGATAAAACGCATAGCTTGCACTGACTGCCGCTCACTGGCTAAAAATATACATGCTATAGGCTGCTAAGCTACCTATCAGAACGGGTGGTATCACCTTTAAAATTAACAATAGACGAAGCTTGGATAAACCAATAACTCCGCGATAGCAAAGTTACTAAAAAAACAATAGCAAGCAGTTGTTTTGTTTTATTTCGTGCTTCTACCTGCCAAAAATAAAAATGGATAGCTACTTATCTGCATATCTCACATTTTTGCTGTATTTTTGTAAAATGAAGTAGGATTGAACGAACGCCATAGGGCTTTTCATTCATACCGTGACTTCCTCATCACAAATGAAGCCATGATACAGACAGACAAAATACTCGAAAACTTGGGCTACGAAAGCCTGACTCCTATGCAGTGCGACATGAACCAAGCTGCACTGAACAACGAAGGCGTGGTACTGCTTTCGCCCACAGGATCAGGCAAAACCTGGGCCTACATGCAGCCCTTGCTACAACTCATACGCCCCGAACTCGATGCACTGCAAGCTGTGGTGATTGTGCCTACACGCGAACTGGCCATGCAAAGCGAGGACTTACTGAAACGCACCAAATGCGGCATTCGCTCCATGGCATTGTTTGGCGGACGACCCACTATGCAGGAACACCGCGTGCTGCGCGAGGTGAAACCACAGGTGGTGTTTGCCACTCCCGGACGACTGAATGACCATTTGCAAAAGGAAAATGTGAATGCGCACGGTGTGAAAGTGGTGGTGGTCGATGAGTTCGACAAATGTCTGGAATTAGGTTTCCAAAAAGAAATGGAAAGCGTGATTTCGCAATTCGACGGCACGCGCCATTGCTGGCTGACTTCGGCCACCGACAGCGACGAAATTCCCGGATTTATGAATCGTCGCACAAAATCGTATCGCAAGCTCGACTACCTGAACGAAACGGGTGCGCTGAAGGAACGTGTTGCTGTTTATCAGGTGCCCTCGCCCGAAAAGGATAAACTCGAAACTTTGGGACGTTTGCTTTCGCACATCAAGGGGCAGCAGGCCATCGTGTTTGTGGCTCATCGCGAGAGCGTAGACCGCGTAGGAAAGTGGTTGGCCGGCGAACGCTTTGACGTGAGTACCTATCATGGCGGCATGGAACAGGATTTGCGCGAACGCGCTCTTTACCGCTTTCGGAGCGGAGCTGCCAACGTGTTGGTAAGTACTGACTTGGCTGCTCGCGGACTCGACATTCCCGAGGTGCGGGCTGTGATTCATTACCATTTGCCGGGCAAAGCTGAAGAGTATACGCATCGCAACGGACGTACGGCGCGCTGGGAGGCCGATGGTGCTGTTTACCTGATTATTGGGCCCACCGAAACATTGCCCGATTATGCCGACGAGGCCGACACGCTTAATGTCGATGCTGAACCCATTACTCCGCATCAGCCTGAATATGCTTCTTTATATATCGGACGCGGCAAGCGCGACAAGTTGAGCAAAGGCGATATCTTAGGATTTTTCTGCAAAAAAGGTGGACTGACGGCTGGCGACATCGGACGCATCGACGTCGCGGCGCATCATGCTTATGTAGCTGTGAAGCGAAGCAAACTTAAATCACTGCTGAAAATGATTGGCGGTGAAAAAATCAAGGGAATGAAAACGCTGATTGAGGAAACCAAAAGGTGGTAGCCTCGTTCTGTTTTAAATAATTTGATTAGAAACATTTACAATGAAAGTAACAATAAAGGATTCTGTATTGCGCCAGGCGGCTGCCGAAGGCATGGATGCATTTTTGGCTGCCGTGGTGCAGGCTGTGAAGCAAACAGCGGGCGGCGAACTGACTGCGGAAAGCATGCAGCAGCTCACGGCCGACCAAATTACGCTATGGGGCTACGACATCTTGCACGAGGAAGTGATGGACGGCGGATTTATCCAGCTTATTTATAATGGCTACGGTCCGTTCTTCTTCGACAATCCTTTTGCCAAGGCCATGCGTCTGTGGGGGCTGAACGAGTTCTCAAAGGTGCTTTACAAAGCTAAAAACCTGTACGATGAGCGTAAGGACGACTTGACGCGCGAACGTACGGACGAGGAATTCATGGCCTTGTTCGAAAATAACGAAGAGTTCGACGAACTGGACGATTACTTTGTCGAAAACGAAGAGGACATCACAGCGGCAGTGGCATGCTATGTGGATGACCATCTGGACAGTTTTGTCGAAGTGGAGGCCGACTAAAAAACGTATGATTTTTTCAGCCATGCAAATGCCGACACACGCGGTTTGTGCAGTTCGCATGGCTGCCGGTTCATTCCTATCTTAAAACAACCAACACACGAATGAGTAAAGTATTACCAACTTCAAGAATAAACATCAAGAATAAAAAGGCAGAACACGACTTCCTGGTGCTCGACAAATTTACCGCTGGCATTGTGCTTACGGGCACGGAAATAAAAAGCATACGCGCCGGTAAAGCCAGTTTGGTCGACACCTTCTGCTACATTCACAATGGCGAAGTATGGATGAAAAACTCCTACATTGCCGAGTACGACTTCGGTTCGTATAACAACCACTCCACGCGACGCGACCGCAAACTGTTGCTCAATAAAAAGGAAATTCACAACTTGCAGAACGAAACCCGTTCGCCCGGCTTTACCATTGTTCCGCTGAAAATGTTTATCAGCGAAAAGGGCTTGGCCAAGGTCATTATTGGGCTGTGTCGCGGTAAAAAGGAATACGACAAGCGTGCTTCACTCAAGGAGAAACAAGACAAGCGCGAAATGGACCGAGCCTATAAAAGCAGATTGTAGGCCGGAGCATTGCGCGGAAACGCCTGTTATAAACGCTTGTTATAGCTGAGAACTTAAAATTCTATTTATGAAAATCAAACATATTCTTGCCACAGTATTGGCAGCATTTGCCCTGTGTGCTTCGGCGCAGCACAATTTTGTGCGCACCAAAGGCATGCAGTTTTTCAAAGGTCAGCAAACTGAACCTTACTACTTCATCGGTACGAACTTTTGGTACGGTCCTATTCTGGGTAGTACGGGACAAGGCGGCAACCGTACGCGCCTTTGTGCCGAACTCGATTCGCTCAAGGCACTAGGCGTAAATAATTTGCGCATTCTGGCCGGTGCTGATGCCGGAAGTAAGCATGCCAACACGGTGAAGCCGTATTTGCAGGCAAAGCCCGGCGAACTGAACGACACCTTGCTCGTGGGATTGGATTATATGTTGGCCGAAATGGCCAAGCGCGATATGGTAGCCGTAATTTACCTGACCAACTCCTGGGACTGGAGTGGCGGATATGGTTTTTATCTGCGCGAAACAGGCCACGGTGATTCGCCCGACGCTCACGGCGAGGGCTACAACGATTATGTGGAGTATGCCCGCCAGTTCTTTCACGACGAAAAGGCGCAACAACTGTTCTTGAACCACGTGCGCAACATCGTGAGCCGCACGAATACTGTTACCGGCAAGCCCTACCGCGAAGACCCCACCATCATGTCGTGGCAGCTTTGCAATGAGCCGCGCCCCTTTGGCAAACCGGAAGTACCTAACTTCGTGAAGTGGGTAAAGGAAACGGCTGCGCTGATTAAATCTATCGACCCGAACCACCTCGTATCGACCGGAAGCGAAGGCGTTATTGGCTGCAATGTCAACGAGGAACTGTGTACAACCGTTCACAACGACCGCAACATCGACTACATGACCGTACACATTTGGCCCGCCAACTGGCAATGGGCCTCCAAGGACCGTCTGTTCGAGGCGCTGCCCAATGTTTACAACAAAACGACTGAATACTTGGCCCAGCACGACCGCATTGCTTTCAATATTAACAAGCCCTATGTGGTAGAGGAATTTGGTTATCCGCGCGACAATAATTTCCACGGAGCTGGTTCGCCCACCGTAGCCCGCGACGCCTTTTATGCCTTTGTGTTTAGCAAGGTAAATGAAAGCCGCAAGAATGGTGGCCCCATGGCCGGATGTAATTTCTGGGGATGGGGCGGCAGCGGTCGTCCGACCAACGAAACGTGGAGCATGGGAGCCGACTACCTTTGCGATCCTCCTCACGAACCTCAAGGTTGGTATTCAGTGTTCGACAATGACGCTTCGACCCTGCAACTCATACGCAATGCTTTCAAATAGTTTAGCGCGTCTTCCCCACCCGATTTCTACTGAACCACATTAACGTCAAGGCACCATTCCTAAGTCTGATACACAGTCGTAGGAATGATGCCTCTTTTTTATCAACAGCATTATGATAGCACCTAAAATTGAATTTTCCGACCGCGAAGAACGCATAGATTTTATTCGCGAACGCTTTGCATGCCAATCACCTGCTTGTGGTGGTTGCGGCAGTTGCAATATGCCCAATGGCCTTTCTGCCATGGAAACATTTGCCGATTACATTGAGGGCAAACAAGAATTTGTGAGCATCGCATCAAAACTTTGGAATGACTAAAAAATACTTCAAGCAAACTACCAATGCCTTGTATCTGACGGACAGACAGACAGGGGCTTCCTTTGGCCATGTCTGTTCCTGTATCGGGAGGGCATAATGACTTATACCGTATTAAAAGGTCGACGGATGAGATATTCGGAACTTTGGAGGAAGCGGGCATTCCTGTTGACGGACTATTCTTGAATGCAGATGCCGACTTTGACAGCGAGGATTTTAGAAATCAATGCCTCTCTCATGGGGTATTCCCCAATGATGACACAACATAAACAAGTTGGGAAGCGTGGAACTACATTGTTTTTGCCGTTCTGCTCCTAAGGAAGTGTTAAGCATTCATTAGTTTAGATGACTTCAATTTAAGGTTTTTCAAATGCGAATCTTTATAAACTAAAATTCAGCATTTCCTTAAAGAGGCTGTTCATACGATCACAGCCTCCTTTATTTTTTACACTATTCATCTTGGCAGCATGGTTAGCTGCTTGCTACATACCGCTTTAAAAGAGATGATGATTTTCGACTGCGACAAACCCAGCGGTTTTATTTGAGTTTGAATCATAGTCAGCAAATGTTCATTGTTGCGCGCATAAATTTTCACGAACAAATCGTAAGCTTCGTTCGTACAATGAATTTCAACAATCTCCGGAATAGATTGCAGCGCCTTAACTACCTCTGCAAAGCATTCATCATTCTTCAATGTAAGTCCCACGTAAGCACAAGTTTCATACCCTATTTTTGCAGGATTTACAATGTATTTTGCTCCTTGAATAACCCCAGCTTCCGTCATACGCTTCACACGCGTGTGAATTGTGGTTCCCGAAACGCCACAAGCTCGCGCCACCTTTTGAAAAGGGATGCTACCATCCTTTGCCAGCATTTCAAGTATTTTTTCGTCTATGTGGTCAAATTGGTTATATTCCATGCGTAATTATTCTTGTTTCTGCTGCAAAATTACGTATTATTGTTCATAGATACCTTCTAATTAGTTATCGGAATATCTTGCCGACGATACAAATCATTACATTATGAATTATACAATTTCACCTCATTCACATTAACAAAACGTACGAAACACCGATGTGTTACCCCACACAAATTTTACAGTCCCATTTTCAAATGCGAACCTTTATAAAAAAATCAGAGGACGTGCCCACGCTGCGCCAACCCATCCTCCGACTTTTTTTAGCTATAGTTAATGCAGACTGTAACTATCTTAGCCATTGTTTTATTCGCCTCATCGCTTCCTCACAGTCTTTGTGATTACCAAAAGCTGTGAGTCGCACATAGCCCTCACCCTGAGGACCAAACCCAACGCCGGGTGTAACCACCACATTCACCTCATGAAGCATTTGATCGAAAAACTCCCACGAGGACGTTCCGTCTGGCGTTTTCAGCCACAAATACGGAGCATTTTTCCCGCCATAGACATGAGTTCCGAGTTCTTCTAAGCCTTCTCGCATCAGTTTGGCATTATGCATGTAATAGTTCACGGTCTGTTTAATTTGTTCTTTTCCTTCTGCTGTATAAACAGCTTCAGCTCCTCGTTGCGTAATGTAGCTTGTACCGTTGAATTTCGTACACTGCCGGCGGTTCCAAAGCGAGTTCAGCAAAATCTGTTCACCGTTCGGTGCAGCAGCCGTCAAACATTCCGGCACAATGGTATAGCCACATCTCACTCCCGTAAATCCGGCCGTTTTCGAAAAACTACGAAATTCAATGGCACACTCTCGTGCTCCGGCTATTTCGTAAATAGAGTGTGGCACATGCTCGTCCTGAATATAGGCTTCGTACGCGGCATCATACAGAATAATCGAACCATTGTTCAAGGCATAATTCACCCATTTTTCCAGTTCATCCCTCGTCAGAACAACCCCCGTTGGGTTATTCGGATAACACAGGTAAATCAAATCCACCGGTTCTTGCGGAATTTGGGGAATGAACCCGTTTTCAGCCTCACACGGCATGTAAGTCAGATTGCTCCAGCCGTTGAAAGTAGGGTTACCAGCTCGTCCGCTCATGACGTTGCTGTCAACGTAAACCGGATAAACGGGGTCGGTCACAGCAACGCTATTTTCGACGCTGAAAATGTCGCCAATGTTTCCGCAGTCGCTTTTGGCACCATCGTTGATAAACACCTCTGAGGCCGAAAGTTCAATGCCTCGCGGCAAGTAATCGTTGGCAATGATGGCACGAATCAGAAACTCGTAGCCATGTTCAGGGCCGTATCCTCTGAATGTATCGGCCCTTCCCATTTCCTCAACAGCTTTTACCATAGCCTGCACCGAAGCTTTGGGCAAAGGTTGTGTTACATCGCCTATGCCCAGGCTGATTACCTGCTTGTCTGGATTATTTCTTTTAAACGTGTTCACTCTCCGGGCTATTTCTGAAAAAAGGTAATTATCAGAGAGTTTCAAAAAGTTTTCGTTTATTGTAATCATCGTTCATCCATTTCAATTATTCCCTCAAATACATTTTCGGCCGGACCTTGCATGTAAACTTGTCCATTATGGTTGTCCCAGCATACTTGAACAGTGCCACCGTCCATATGCACATTTACTTCATTTTGGGTTCGGTTACCGGCAATAGCGGCAACCACTGTGGCGCAAGCCCCGGTTCCGCAGGCTTGCGTAATTCCCGATCCACGTTCCCACACCCTCATGCGAATACTTCCATCGGATTTCAGTTCAGCAAATTCCACATTCGTTTTTTGTGGAAAAAGCGGATGATTTTCCAATATCGAACCAATGTCGGCCAAAGGCACCGATTCAACATTGTCCACAAAAATCACGAGGTGCGGATTGCCCATACAAACAAATGTGCCGTAATAGTTTGTTCCGTTCACCACGAACTTTCTGTTCCAAAGGTTTCCGTCGGTTGTAGCCACTTGCTGAACATTACACAACGAGGGGCGTCCCATGTTCACCGTTACGTTTTCCACCCGGTTTACCTTCACATGCAGCATGAGTTGCTTGATACCCGACAGCGTTTCAAGCTGAATATTGTGTTTGCAAGTCAGTTTTTTTTCAAACACATACTTACCTATGCACCGGCAGGCATTGCCGCACATCATGGCTTCCGAGCCATCGGCATTGAATATGCGCATCGAAAAATCGGCAACATTACTTTCGCCTATCAGCACCAATCCGTCTGCACCTATACCTTTGTGCCGGTCGCTCCATTTGATAGCGAGCTCCGAAGGGTTGCTTATGGGGTACATAGCCGAGTTGACATAGATGTAATCATTGCCCAGTCCGTGCATCTTTGTAAATTGAATAATTCTTGACATCTGTCTGCTTACCTTACTTACTTTAACCAATCTTTGAGTCGGCATACCGCATTTTCGCAATCATGCCGTCCGGCAAATGCGCTCAGTCTGACGTAGCCTTCTCCTCCGGGTCCGAACACGATACCCGGTGTGCAAATAACCTTAGCGCAGTAAAGCATTGATTCAAAAAATTCCCACGACGACGATTCTTTCGGAATTTTAATCCACAAATACGGAATATGTTCGCCGCCATATATTTTTAAATTCAACTGCCCCAAAATCCGTCGCATTCGGCGCACATTATCCATGTAGTATTCAATGGTTTGGTGCATTTGCTTTTGTCCGGTCTCTGAATAGGTTGCCGTAGCTGCACATTGTGTAACGTACGAAGCCCCATTGCATCTGATTCTTTGCCGACGATTCCACAATGCGTTCATTTGAATTTCAGTTCCCTCCAAACTTTGTATAACCAGTTCTTTTGGTATAACCGTATAGCCACATTTCAGTTCAGAGAACCCTGCTCCCCGTGGCAGTTTCCGAATTTCGATGGCCACTTTTTTGGCTCCCCGAATTTCGTAAATCGAATGCGGAATGTCGGGCGCATGGATATAAGCTTCGTACGAGGCATCGAAAAGAATCAGCGTATTGTTCTTAATAGCATAGTCCACCCATTTTTTGAGTTGTCCTTTACTATATGCAGCTCCAGTCGGGTTATTGGGCGAGCATAAGTACACAATGTCTATGGGAAAGTTCGGCGGCATAGGGGTGAAGCCATTGCTCTCATTGCAGTTCAAATAGGAAACATTGCTCCAACGTCCTTGATTGAATATGCCGGCGCGCCCCGATATCACATTGCTTTCAATGTATATAGGGTAAATGGGGTCGATTACCCCGATAGTATTGTCGCTGCGTAACAGGTCGCCGATATTGCCTATTTCGTTTTTAACCCCATCATTGATGAACACCTCGTTGGGAATCAAGTGAATGCCTCGTGTGTTAAAATCGTTTTTAATTATTTCTTCTCTTAAAAGGTCGTAGCATTGTCCCGGGCTGTTCCCATGAATCTTCGTTAATGTCGTCATTGCATCAACTGCTTTATGCATAGCTTCTGCAACAAACTGAGGTATGGGGCGAGCAACATCGTTTAGTCCTAAATCAATCAGTTCGGCATGTGGGTGCAATACCTTGAAAGTATTGATTTTTTTGGCTACACCCGAGAATAAGTCATCACTTGGTAACTCTAAAAAATACTCATTCAAAAGTGCCATACGCAGATGTATTACATAATTAGCATCATGCTGCCAGGATTTGTGATTTTCTGACAAACAGAAAGAAATAGAATAGGGCATCGACACTTAACACACAAAGTGATGCCTATTCTATTATACACCTGACATAAAATCAATGCAAATTTAGCAAGAAGCGTAAAAGTGATGCCATCCATCTGGCAATATTTCGTAAATAAATTGGAAAATAATAAATTATGAAATATTTATGGGCATTTCACTTTAATATTCAAATAGAATTAACATCAATACTTTAATTATCAAACAGCAAGAAGATGTTTGTGTAAAAACAAAGTGAGTGATTTTACGGTTCTTTTTGCAAGCGGTATTTTTGCAGTAAAAAAAAACAATTGTTATGGAACCATTAAAGCACGAATGTGGCGTGGCTATGATACGTTTGCTCAAGCCACTTGAATACTATCAACAAAAGTATGGCACCTGGATGTGGGGGCTCAACAAGCTCTATCTGCTGATGGAAAAACAGCACAACCGCGGACAAGAAGGAGCCGGAATGGCTTGCGTAAAACTCCATGCCTCATCGGGCGAGGAATACATGTTTCGCGAAAGGGCCACTGGCACAAACGCTATTTCCGAAATATTCGCTTCGGCTTATAATCATTACCTCCCATTAAGTCCCGAACAACTGAATGATGCCGGGATGGCTGAGAAAACGCTGCCTTTTGCCGGAGAATTATATATGGGGCATCTGCGCTACTCCACCACAGGAAAAAGCGGACTCGACTACATTCATCCTTTTTTAAGGCGCAATAATTACAGAGCCAAGAATCTGGCCGTTTGCGGAAACTTTAATCTCACTAATGTCGACGAAATTTTTGCCAAACTGACTGCCGAAGGACAACACCCGCGAAAATATGCCGATACCTACATCATACTCGAACAAATGGGGCACCGGCTCGACCGCGAAGTCGAAAGGGTATACGAGGCATGTCGGAGCGAAGGCTGGAAAGGTGTGGACCTGACGGAAAAAATTGAAGAACGCATCGACATGTTCAACGTGTTACAAACCGCGAGTGCACAATGGGACGGGGGATACGTTATTTGCGGCATCACCGGCAGTGGCGAATCGTTTGCCCTGCGCGACCCTTGGGGCATACGTTCGGCTTTTTACTACATCGACGATGAAGTCATGGTGTTGGCTTCCGAGCGGCCGGTTATTCAAACCGCGCTGAACGTTGCGGCCGAGGCCATACACGAACTGCAGGCAGGACAAGCCATTATGCTTGATCAGTCGGGAAAAATGCGATTAGCTCAAGTCAATAAGCCACGGAAACTAACCCCTTGTTCGTTCGAACGTATTTACTTTTCACGCGGAAGCGACCGGGACATTTACATCGAGCGCAAACGCTTGGGACAATCCTTGGTGCCGAAAATATTGCAAGCCGTCGACTACGACATGGAACGAACCGTGTTTTCCTTCATTCCCAATACAGCCGAAGTGGCATTTTACGGCATGCTCGAAGGATTGGATAACTACTTGAACCAAACTAAAATACAGCAAATTGAAGCTCTCGGAAATAATCCTGGATGCAGCGAATTGGAACGCATCCTGTCGATGCGCGTAAGGAGCGAAAAAGTGGCCATAAAGGACATCAAACTGCGCACCTTCATTGCTGAAGGAAACACACGCAACGAACTGGCTGCACACGTCTACGATATTACCTATGGAAGTTTAAAACCCTATACCGACAATCTGGTTATTATCGACGACAGCATTGTGCGTGGCACTACGCTGCGCCAAAGCATCATCGGCATTCTCGACCGCCTGCATCCCCAAAAAATAGTGATTGTTTCCTCATCGCCCCAAGTGCGCTACCCCGATTACTACGGTATCGACATGTCGAGCATGGAGCAGTTCATTGCCTTTCGTGCTGCCATAGAACTGCTCAAGGAACAAGGCCGCGCCGATTTGATAACGCAAGTTTATCAACGTTGCAAGGCACAGGAGCATTTGCCCAAGGAGCAGATGCAGAATTACGTGAAAGCCATTTACGAACGATTTACCGACGAACAGATTTCAGCAAAAATAGCTCGCTTGCTAACACCGGATTCAGTGAAAACCGAGGTATGCATCATCTATCAAACCTTAGACGGATTGCACCGGGCTTGTCCGAATCATACGGGCGATTGGTATTTTAGTGGTGACTACCCCACAGCAGGCGGATTGAAACTTTTGAACAAGGCGTTCATTGACTATTACGAGTCGGAGTGAACTACCGCTATACTAAAGATAAATGTGTCACCTGCAATTTGTGCCAAGTAGCAATTATGGTGCACAGACGTCATGTTCAAATCCTCCATGCACAGGGCGGCGCACCTGACTGTTGTGCGTAAGCGCGCACAACCTGATTTTATATGCCAAAAAAGGAAGAGGCTGTGTCGTAATGATGATTTACGACACAGCCTCTTTTTGCGTTATGAAGTACGACGACATTTCGTCATTCAGGTTCTCTAAGCAGTAAACTCTGTTTACTTTGCCATTTTGACAGAGCGCGTGCCTTTTTCGGTTGAAACGGTAACGATGTAGGTACCCGAAGGAAGATTGTCCAACGCCTTGTCAAGGGCTGCGCCTGTCAGAGTACGTACGTGGCAACCACTGAGGTCGGTCACGGTGAGGTGGGCATCGGCATCAATCACGAGCGACTCAACACCTTGGGTTACTGAGGCAAAAAGGAAAATGTACTTGTCGGCTGCACCGCGCGAACGGAGTTTCACGTAGGCTTCGTAATTACCCATTTTTCCGCTGAAACGCACATTGAACACACCGCCAGTGGGTTCCAAAAGCTGGGCTGAGAGTTCAAACTTATCTTTGTTGGCTCCTCCTAATGCCAGTTTGATGGGTTCGTTCAAGTTACTGCCTTCCACTTCGATGGGGGCCGACTGCACAACAGCGTTCTCCTTGTTGCCGGGCATATCCACCGTCAGCTGCGAGGTTGAAATCAAGGGCACATCGGTGCGACCGTAAGTCACATCGTCCACGTAGTAAACGGCTGAATGGCTACTACCGCGCATGCTCTTGAAGCGGAAGCCCATAAAGAACACATCCTCGATGTTTTGGTTCGCCAAGTCGACGTGGAACTCTTGCCACTCATCGTTCAAATCCTTCATGGCGGGCATCAGCACTTCGTTCAGCGGTTCCACCATCATTTGGTCGCCATCGAGGTAAATGTAGCAAAGCTCCAGTTTGTCGGTCATATTGTCCGTCAGGTTGTTGCCCATGACGCGGAACGTAAAGAGTTTCGAAGCCGACTCTTTATAATTCAATGGCGGAGTGACCAAAAGCATTTCGCAAGGCAATTCTTCGGTCGCTTTGCTGTCGTAAGCCGTTACCTTTGCCACTTTCTCGCCTCGGTTCTCAGTTTCGTAGTCGGGGAAGGTGTAGCCCCACCATGCCCGGGTACCGGTTTGAGCCAAGTTCTTCCAACCTTCCATTTTCAGCGGTTTATTGTGTTCGCCCGCATCGAACGTTTCGTTCAGCAGCAGTTGCGGATTGTCGGTCGAAAGGGGCAAAGCATCGCCTTCAACTTCGGGAGCCACGGGTTCGTCGGTAGCCGTACCGGTCAGATGTATTTCAATGGGTTCAACAAACTCGTTCTGAATGGTAATGGTAGCTGCATACTCGCCGGCTGCTTTGGGTCGGAAAGTTACCGTAAGGTTTTGTTCACCCTGCGTCATGAGCATGGTGGTGTTGGTGGTAAATCCCTGTCCCGGTGTGATAGACACTTTCACATAGTCGGGCATACCCACGGGCGTCACCTTAACGGTTTGCTGCACGCTTTCGCCCACCTTTACGGCAAAGGGTTCGAGCGTTTGAGGATTTACTTGTACAGCAGGCGGATTCTTCGGGTCAATGGCCATGCCGCTGATGCTGATTTTTGCGTAAGGATCCTCGCCCACCATAAAGAAGAGGTTGCCCTTGTGTTTACCGATGGCTTTGGCTTCGTAGTAAATGGTAATGTCCTTTTCATACGTTCCCTTGGGCAATGTGGTTACGTTGGTGGTGAAAATGCCTTCGACTGCTCCCGAGGGCACAATGCTCACCTCTTGGGGCATGGCCACGGCTTTCACATGAACGGTACCGATTTCTACCTTTTCGCCCACTCTTCCGCGTGCTTCAGGGAAGGAGGCAATGTCCACTTCAATTGAAGGTTCGGCCACTGCAGAAATCTGCAAATCGCCTGCGCCGCGCGGTGCCAGAATCGGTCCGCTCGTCACAGCCTTCGACGTCATCAGTCCGACGAGTGTCAGGGGCGTGGTGGGAATGTCCGTACCGATTAAGTCAGTTCCTTTCAGCACACGCATTTTACCCGTTTGTCCTTCGGCATCGGTAAAGGTGGGCTGTGGCATACCTTCGGTAAACTGCGTGGTACCTTCGGGCACACTGAGGGTTACGTCGGGCACGCTTACCAGCCTGCTGTAATAGGTGGCTGGCGAAGCCTTAATTTGCGCAATGGTGGCCTCAACGGGCTGCACCACATTGCCTTGGCTCACCACTTGTGCATCAGGGGCAAAGGGGTAAATGGTGTTGGCACCAAAGGCTGCGGTCACACCCACCGTGAAGCGGGTGAGGCGGTCGCCGACAGCGTAGGTAGTTTCGCCCAACACTCCCCACTCATCTTTAAACTGCACGCCGCCTTCGGCATCTACCAAATAGTAAACGGCGGGTTGCACGCTGCGGTCAACGTATGCCACCACGGCTTCGCCCGTGTACAGGTAGGTTTCGTAAAGATCGGGATTTTTACTTTGAAAGTCTTTCAGCGAGACCACTTCCACCACTTGGTCTTCGGGGTTTTCGTCAGTCACTGCCTCAACTGTGGCTTTGCGGCTTTCAAGGGTCAACGCATGAGCAATCGGTGTATGGCCTGCCAAACAGCAAGCTGCGGTTAACGCAATACCGATTTTCGAGAAAAAGTAGTTCTTATTTTTCATAAGCACGTGCTTTTAGTATGTATAAATGTATGAGATGTATGTTCGCTTCGAACACTGTGGCGGTAAATTTACGAGCATCTATTCATATTTGCAACTTTTCCATCTATTTTTTGAGCATTATTTCATATTATGCAAACCAATCCATACATTTAGTCAATACAAAGCATTGTAAAAGTACATTAGCTGCATGATTTGTTTTTCGAGGAAAGTGGCTGTTTCTTCTGTATTTTTTTTCGTTAACTCGTCAGTCAGTGCATACTTCCGTTTTTTTAATTACTTTTGCAATGAATTTCAGAGAATAAGCAGCTTAGGCCTTGTATTTAGGATTGAACAAGCAGCAAGCGAGCTCACAGCTTCGATGCTATCTGCCTTGTCTGCCTTTACTGAACAGAACAATACAAAAACTCCATTCATGTTGAAAACTTTTTCGTCCATACTCATTGCATGCAGTGCCCTGGCTCCGCTCACAACCGCAGCCGAAACCATTGCAGCCGACACGCTCTGCGCTGCGGAATCTTTTCCCCGAAACGAGACAGACGTTCATTCGCATACCCCTTCGAACAATAGCCACTCCACCGGCAACATGTGGCAGCGCGCTGCCAAAGGCATTCAGTATCGTGCTACGGCACAGGTGAATGCAGCCGACGGTATGGCGCCGTTGTGGCTGACTTCAAACCGTTATGGCTTGTCGTCGGTCGATGGGTCAAACGGCTATTTGCGTGTGGCGCTTGAACGCTCCGTTATGCGCGACTCTTTGAGCAAATGGCGTTTAGGTTACGGGGCCGACGTGGCGGTGGCCTATAACTTCACGAGTACCGCAGTGGTGCAGCAGCTTTATGCCGACTTTGATTACAAGCTGGTGCGCCTCACAATCGGTGCCAAGGAACAGCCTATGGAGTTTAAGAATCAGGAACTCAGTTCGGGTAGCCAAACGCTTGGTATCAACGCACGCCCCATTCCGCAGGTGCGCATCGGGTTGCCTGAATATTGGAACATATCCGGCCGTGGAAACTGGGCGGCCATCAAGGGTCACATTGGCTATGGCATGATGACCGACGGACGTTTTCAGCGCGACTATTTGACTTCTCCCGGTGCACAATACGCGCGCAAGGTTCTTTTCCACTCAAAAGCGGGTTATCTACGACTGGGTAACGAGGAGAAGTTCCCCATTACCTTTGAAGGTGGATTGGAAATGGCCTGTCAGTTTGCCGGCACCATCCATTACAAGCCCAATGCCGACGGAACGCAACGTGCACCCGAAAAGATGCCCCACGGATTTCGCGATTTCATCGACGCTACTTTGGGCATTGGTGGCGACCCGAGCGACGGCATTTATGCCAATGCCACGGGCAACACAGTGGGTAGCTGGCTTTTCCGCTTGAACTACAAGGGCAAGAACTGGCGTGTCAGTGCCTACCTCGACCATTACTTCGAGGACCATTCGCAAATGTTTTGGGAATATGGTTGGCGCGACGGTCTTTACGGCATCGACATCACCCTGCCCCGCAACCGCTTTGTAAGTTCGGTGGTATATGAATACCTGAAAACCACTTACCAGAGTGGTGCCCTCTACCACGACCACACGCCGGGACTGGCCGACCAAATCAGTGGTTCCGACAGCTACTACAATCATGGCATTTACGGTGGTTGGCGTCATTGGGGCATGGCCATCGGTAACCCGCTTTACGTTTCACCGCTCTACAAGAACAATGGTACGCTGAACTTTATCGGCACTCGCTTCAAAGCGCATCACCTGGGTTTGAGTGGCGACCCGCTGCCTTCGCTCCACTACCGTTTGCTCTACTCGCACGAACGCAATTTGGGCAACTACGGCTCAACCAGTTTGGCTGCACTGACCAACCACAGCATGTTGGCCGAAGTGCATTTCTCGCCCGAACGTTTGGGCCGGTTAAACACTCGCGGTTGGACTGCCGGCTTGGCCATTGCGCTCGACCGCGGTGACTTGGTGGGCAACAACTTCGGTGCTCAACTCACTTTGGGTTATTCGGGTCTGTTCGGTAAATAAGCATCGCCTCCGTTGTAGTCTCTTCCCCCTCTAAAGAGCTAACGTTGTGCGTCACAGTTTGTATGCCCCAATGGAGAGGCTACCCTACATTTAAAACTGCACATCTAAGTCGCCTTTTCACTGATAGATATTCGGTGAAAAGGCGACTTTTTTTTTGTTTTCTACATGTATTCTGTACCTTGTATTCACCGATTGTTTGCTACGCTGTGATGCAAAGTTTCTGGTTCGTTTGCACGCAATGCCTTTTCACCTGAACTCATTTATGGAGTAAATATTAAACGAGTTTCTGGTTCAAAAGTGAAATAAAATAAAAAATCAGACAAGCATCCGCCATCGTCTTTCAGCATATCGGGGCATGGGGCTGCGCATCTGAAAAAATCATTCCAAGTTTGTGGAAATTAGTTCCGAGCCTGTTGAAATTAGTTCCGAGCCTGTTGAAATTAGTTCCGAGCTAGTTTTGAGAATATCGGAACTATTGAAAACCAGCACTTTCAAAAAACTGCCAATCGTTGTTTCCCGAACGTATGTTTCTGTATGGAATCAAAGAAGCAGGGAAATGAACCATTTTGTTTTAATTAAGTATTTTGTTAAAACCAATACGAAGTGTACGCCCCTTACTCACTTTAAAGCATGCACTTGTTTTTCGACGCAAATTCACGAAATACGCTCCAGAAAACAGGAAAGCAGCCCCCGAATGACGCATGGCCGGAGAATGGGCATAGGGATATTTTAAATACGTGGACGGCATGCCATATTTTGACACTAAAGGCCGGGAATTAACAAGGAGGTAAAAAAAAGAGGCTGCGACTTAGCGTATCACTTTTCTTTTTGTACATTTGCGCCCGCAAATGAAACTTAACTGGCTTATATTGTTGATTGTTGCGTTGCTTTCGGCATCGCTCACTTACATGACAAATACAGCAGATGCCGCAACCCCAAACGAGGTTACGACACCTGCCGCCAATGGTATGCCGCTAACCGACCAAGACGATGACAACCGCTCTCGGCATGGCATACAGAGTTTGTCTGCTTGCCCGATTATTTCTTTCGCTTCCCTAAGTGTCGGTGAAGAACATGGCAGGGGAAACAGCGGAAACGCTTCGCTGTTCAAACTGCATGCTTGGCTGACGTGTCATAATTCCGATGTGCTCCACACGCTTGGTGACATTGCAACGCCGCATGCAAACCGCATACGTTACTACATTTACCACAGAAACCTCCGCATTTAATAGTCGACAAAACAACTGCCTTTTCTCCCCCATCGCGCTTGGCAGTTTGCGTGTTTCGCATTTTCTCATTTACTTTTAAGTAGGTGTTCAAAATTATTTAATATAATTCTATCGAAGTATTTTTACTTTGAATCACGTTCTTGCACCGCATTTGTTTGCTCTGTGCTCAGTCACATAGCCCGCTATGCTCCTTCGCACAGAACAAACAACTACGGCACAATAACGCAATTCAAATGTAAAAATAATTTTGAACACCTACTTAAATGCCGACTTTGAACACTTTCAGAGTCTGCACCATGTGTTAAGTAGTAATTTACAAAATCATGACAAAAAAACTGGTAAACATATACCGTAATGCTTTGAAAACAGTCAGACGTAAATTGATGAAAACCTCGTTAGAACAGTTCATTTGTTTCGGAGTGAAGTCTGATATGCCTCAAAAGCAAATTATGGCTGTGTATGCAGGTTATTCGCTGATAGGCACCCTGCTGCTGTTACTGCCCGTTTCGTCGAAGTGCGATATTCCGTTCATCGACCATCTGTTCACCGTGGTCAGTGCCATATCTACCACCGGACTGGCCACTGTCGATGTAGCCTCAGCTTATACTTTTTTTGGTCAGTTCGTCATCCTGCTGCTGATTCAAATGGGTGGTTTGGGCTACATGACGCTTTCATCGTACGTGATGCTGAAACTCACCGGACGGTTCGGCAGCGACAAGGCCAAACTCTTTCAAATTCAGTTTGCCGTTCCCGATACTTTCGATTCGGAGGTGATGCTGAAAAGCATTGTGAAATATACATTCTTCTTTGAGCTGCTTGGTTTTGTGCTGCTCTGTCCTTACTTTCTGTTGCAAGGCACAGCCCAACCGGTGTGGTCGGCTATGTTTCACTCCGTGTCGGCGTTCTGTACGGCAGGATTCAGCATTTACTCCGACAATTTGATGCAGTTTCAGTCGGATGTGTATGTCAACGTCGTCATCATGGTGCTGTGTATCGCCGGTGCCATGGGTTTTATCATGATGACCGACATTAGCAAATGGATTACGCAAAAGCATTACAAAATCAGTTTTACCACCAAGGTAATCATGTCGATTACCGGCCTGCTGGCCCTGTGGGGAACCGTCCACTTGTACTTTTGCGAAGATTCATTTCAGCATCTGCCCGTGGGCGAACGGTGGATGGCTTCGCTGTTTCAGTCCATTTCGGCCATGACTACGGTGGGCTACAACACTGTCGACGTAAGCCAAATGGTTCCCATTTCGCTGCTGATACTTACCATCACCATGTATATCGGTGCATCGCCATCGGGCACAGGCGGCGGCTTGAAGTCTACCACGATTTCGGCATTATATGCCTACACAAAATGCGCTTTGGAGTTTCGCAACAAAGTTTCGCTTTGCGGCAATGTCATTCCACGCTACCGCATTACTTCGGCCCTAACCACCGTGTTGTTCTACACCTTTATTCTTTTCGTTGGCATTTACCTGATTGGTTTGTTTGAACCCGACGATGCCGACTTTCTGAAAATTTCTTTCGAGGCTGTGTCGGCTTTGGCTACTGCCGGACTGACTTCGGGCATTTTGTCGGACATTACCATTGGCAGCAAAGTGGTACTCGTTTTGCTCATGTACATTGGGCGTGTGGGGGTAATTACCTTTGGCAATGTCATGCTGGCCGGCAAGGAAGAGTCTATCAAGGGAAAGCACGACATAGCTGTGTAGCAAAAGGCATTACTGGCTGACTGCATGGCACACTGTAACGAAGGCATTTGTTCAGCCCTAAACCACTAAAAAAAGAGCAGCAAACAAGCTCCTGACGGGGAACTCGTTTGCTGCTCTTTTTGTTTGCAGGGTAAATAGCTTTTGGGGCGTTCTGACATGAAAAACGATTTTTTGCTGAATAGATGCGAAGTTATTTATCAAATTACGCTCATTAAGTAATAATTGCACAGCTGAGCTAACAAAACAAAGGATGAAATTTTAAAGATTTTTACACTCAAATTATTTGGAGCGCATTTGAAAAACCCATAGATTTGCGAAACAACCTATCCTTAAAACCTTATAGCCATGAAAATAAATTGTTCGCAGGCCGGAACCCTGGAATCCGGCGACATAATGATTCAGATTTTTCCCGCTGAACATCCCGGACTTGAAATTAACCTTGAAAGCACCGTGGCTTATCAGTTTGGCGAACAAATTAAAAACGTCATCAAAGAAACTGTGGGCGAATTGGGTGTGACGGATGCCCGCATCGAAGCCATTGACAAAGGCGCACTCGACTGCACCATCCGTGCCCGTACAACGGCCGCCGTGGTTCGTGCCACCGGCGTGGACGTTTGGCAGGATTAAGAAACCTGTAAAAAAAAGACTGAGCCTAAACGCTCAACAAAGGGCAACGGGCACAGCAAGCCGGTTTCACATGCCGCGTTCATTGCAGTTTCTGCCTTCTCCGTTTTAAAAAAAAGAATTAAGCGGTTCCCGTTTTTTTCTCTGATTGCTGATTTTCTTTACATTCAACCCCCTTAAATCATTCAGCAGATGCAAAGACTAAGAAGAACCATGATGTTCGTGCCGGGAAATAATCCGGGCATGATGGCCGATGCACATATATACGGTCCCGACTCCATAATGCTCGACCTCGAAGACTCCGTTACGATGGCCGAAAAGGATGCGGCACGACTGCTTGTGTATCAAGCACTGAAAACAGTAGATTACGGCAACACCGAAATGGTGGTGCGCATTAACCCCCTCAATACTCCGTACGGAAAAAAAGACATCGAAGCTGTGGTGAAAGCCGGTGTGGACGTGATTCGTATGCCTAAAACCGAAACTGCCGAAGAAGTGGTTGAGGTGGAACGCGAAATTGAACGCGTCGAACGCGAATTGGGCTGCGTGGGACGTACCAAAATCATGGCTGCCATCGAAAGCACACTTGGCATTGTCAATGCGTATGCCATTGCTACGGCTTCGCCCCGCATGATGGGCATCGCATTGGGAGCCGAAGATTATTGCGCCAACCTCAAAGCGCAACGTACTCCGGGTGGCGACGAACTACGCCTGGCGCGCGAAACAATCGTTGTGGCTGCACGTGCAGCAGGCATCGATGCACTCGACACCGTTTACTCGAACCTGAACGATATGGAAACCTTCCGACAGGAGGTGGAATACATCAAAACATTGGGATTCGATGGAAAATCAATCATCAACCCGCGACAAATCGAAGTAATCAACGAAGTGTTTGCACCCAAGGAAAAGGAAATTACCAAAGCGCGGGCCATCATTGCTGCTATCAAGGAGGCCGAGGCCAAAGGCTCGGGTGTTATTGCACTGAACGGTAAAATGATTGACCGCCCCGTGGTTATCAGGGCACAACGTACCATCAATCTGGCCATTGCATCGGGTATTTTAAAAGAGGAGGACTTATGAACACGATCAAAGAACGCGCCGCTGCCATTGCTGCTGCAGCGCAAAAACTAAATAGTGCCGTGTACAATGCTTCCAATGATCATGGCAAAATAACGGAAGCTCGAACAGTTGCACAACAACATAGCCCCAAACTGGTGAGCCTGGAGGAGGCTATCAAACAGAGCGGACTGAAAGATGGCATGACCATTTCGTTTCACCATCATTTCCGTGGCGGTGACAAGGTGGTTAACCTCGTGGTCGGCAAACTGGCTGAAATGGGATTCAAAAATCTGCATTTGGCTGCATCGAGTTTGCTCGATACGCACGAACCGCTCATCGAACACATTAAAAATGGCGTAATCACTCAAATATCTACTTCGGGACTGCGCGGCGAACTGGCACGCCAAATTTCACTGGGTTTGATGGAAAACCCGGTTGTTTTCCGTAGCCACGGTGGACGCGGAGCGGCTATTGCCAAGGGCGAACTGCACATTGATGTGGCTTTTTTGGGTGCTTCGTCGTCCGACCCTCTGGGCAATGCCTGCGGTTATTCGCGCTCTGAAAATGCACAGTCTATCTGTGGTTCGCTGGGCTATGCGCTACCCGATGCCGAATATGCCGACAAGGTGGTGATTCTGACCGACGACCTGGTGAATTACCCGAACACGCCGGCTTCGATTTCTGAACGCTACGTCGACTACGTTGTTCAGGTTGACAGCGTGGGCGATTCGTCAAAAATCGCTTCGGGGGCCATTCGCGACACCAAAAACCCGCGCGACATTCTGCTGGCCAAACAGGCTGCCAAGGTGATTGAACACAGTGGCTATCTGACGCCCGGCTTCAGCATACAAACCGGATCGGGCGGTGCCTCACTGGCTGTGGTGAAATACTTGCGTAATGCCATGGTTGAACAAAACATCAAGGCTTCGTTTGCCTTGGGCGGCATCACGGCACACATGGTGAAACTGCACGAAGAAGGACTCATCGAACGACTCATTGACGTACAATCGTTCGACAAAGTGGCTGCCGAATCACTTAAAAACGATGCCATGCATCAGGAAGTGTCGGCTTGCGAATATGCCAGTCCTGACGAACCCGGTTCGGCGGTTCACTACCTCGACATCGTGATTCTTTCTGCGCTCGAAGCCGACGTTAATTTCAATGTCAACGTGCTGGTAGGTTCCGACGGTATTATTCGCGGAGCCATTGGCGGCCATCCCGACACGGCTGCCGACTCGGCACTTTCAATCATTGTTTGTCCGCTGTTGCGCGGCCGCATACCGTGTATTGTCGACGAAGTTACCACCCTCATCACTCCGGGAAGCAGTGTCGACGTTATCATCACCGAATACGGTATTGCCGTGAATCCGCGTCGCCCCGAATTGGCTGAAAAACTTCGCTCGGCCGGGCTGAACGTCGTTGACATCACAACCCTGCGCGACAAGGCACTCAGCATCATCGGCCAACCGGCACCGCTGCCTTTCGGCGACCGCACGGTGGGTGTGGTGATGAACCGCAACGGCGCGGTGATGGACGTAATTCACAATATCATCGAACCTGAACCTTAAAACAATTAAGCAGGTGTTCTCAAATTAAAGTCCAATTACTTCAATAGCATTAGAAACCTAATTTTGAACGAAGTCGTCTGAACTTTTATGAAATTCAAGATTTGCCTTAATTTTTGAGGCGTTTTTGGGCCTTGAAGAAGGAGTGTAGCGAGCTACACGACTGATGAAAGGTCAAAAAACGGCCAAAAAGAAAGGTGAAGATTGAATTTAGAAGAGATAAATCTTCAAATCAAATCTTCGTCAGAAAAGTTTAGACGACTTCAACACCTGCTTACCTTTTTCTACACTATGTCTGCCATTACTCTCGACGATATGCTTGCGGCACGCGATGCCCGCTGCTGCAAACAACGCCAGTTGCTTAAAGCGCACCCCGATGCTACGCTCGTGGTACTGACGGTGGTGTTGCCGGGAAACGAAAAGCGAAACGACACTTCGCTCCAGGTGGCACGTGCTGCCGTTAAAGCTGTGACCCAGGCATTGCACACTGACATTCAGCATGCCGAACAACACGATCTGCCTACGGGCTTCGAAGCCTATTGGACGGTGAGGGGCGAACTGAAAACGGTGAAACTGAAAATGGTAGAACTGGAAGAAAAACATCCCTTGGGCCGCTTGTTTGATTTAGACGTGATTGCTCCTGATGGCATTCCGGTGAGCAGACAGGAAGTGGGCTTTGCCGCTCGTCGCTGTTTGCTTTGTTCAAACGAAGCACGCTTTTGCATGCGTAACCACACGCATACCTATGCCGAAATTCTGGAACACATCAAACGTATGACGGATGCTTACTGTGACTGATTGCCTGCTGACCCTGCCGAATGGCGAAATGCACCCCATCGTGTGGCGCGAAATTCCGCTGAACTCCACTTACTTTCTGAAACAGGTTGACCATTTATTGACAGACAACGAACTCAACCGGCCACCACTCGACTACCTCATTGGTATGTACGACGAAGAAACTGACGAGTTGCTGGCTTGTGGCGGATTGGGTGGAAGTACCATTCAGTGTGTGGCAGTTTCTCCGGCTGCGCGCAGTTTGAATTTGGCCGGTAAAATAGTAACCTTGCTGCTAACTCGCGCTTCGCAAGCCGGGCTAAGCAATGTCACCGTATTTACCAAACCCGAAAACAAGGCACTGTTCATAAGCATGGGATTTCACCTGGTGGCACAAGCCCAACGAGCCATTATGCTGGAACACGACCGACGCGCGCTCAAACGCTATGTCGATTACCTGACGTCGCTGCAACGCGGCGGTGTGTGTGGCGCCATTGTCATGAATGCGAACCCGCTGACTCGCGGACATCTATACCTGATAAATCGGGCTCGCGAACAGGTGGACCACCTCTTTATCATCCTCGTTGCCGACAATCCGCACAACTTGTTCAGCTATGCCGAACGCCATGAAATATTGGAAAAGGCTGTGCAGACAATGAACAACGTCACCTTGGTCGAGGGGAGCATCTACTCTGTTTCGGCAGCTACCTTTCCCTCGTATTTCATCAAGGAAAAGTCGGCTGTTTCTGCCACGCACATCGAGTTGGACTTAAACCTTTTCGCCGAACATCTGGCTCCGGCGCTGAAAGTGAGCAAACGCTTTGTGGGTTCCGAACCCGACGACGAACTGACCGCTGCCTACAACGAGGGAATGCACCGCCTACTACCGACACAGGGTATCGAAGTAATCGAAATTCCGCGCTGCAAACAGGCTGCTGAGGATAACTGCATTTCTGCCTCCCGTTTGCGTAAGGCACTGACCGGCGGAAAACTGCTGCAAGCCCTTGATTGGGCCGCTCCCGAAAGTGTTCCTTTCATTTGGAGCAAAGCTGCCACTGCTGCCTTACAGGCCGAACTTGACCTTACCCCGAAACCCGGACTGGTGGATAGGCACAACAGCGGAGCACATTCTGACATGGACTATGCCTTGATGCGAAGCAGCATCTGTGCGCTCGGTCAGTCATTCTGCCGCATTGCCGAAGTAGCTTCACACACTCCGACACTGCCCGACTGCACGCAGTTGGCCGCCATCGGCCGCGAAGGCGAACAGCAAATGCTGAAAGCCACTCGGGGAGTGAACACCCACAAAGGGGCACTATTTGCCATGGGACTTACGCTGGCAGCTGCAGTACACCTGCACACCACGAAGCTACCGCTCAATACTGAGCATTTACAAAATACCATAGCTCGCCTTGCCGCTTATTTTACGCGTCCGGCCGATACCCACGGAGCAACCATACATCGCCAATACGGAGTGCCTGGTGCGTTAGACAATGCTCGAACCGGCTATGCGCAGCTATTTAACCAATGGCTTCCTTTTTGGAAACAACAGCAGCACACTCCCGATGCGCTCTACCGACTGTTGCTTTACATCATGTCGACGTTAGACGATACAAACGTATTGCACCGAGTGGGCAACCGGCGTGCTGCAGAAGTTAAATCCGAAGCCAAACACCTGCTTGAAAATTTCACGCTCAATCAATTAGAACAACTTGACCGTATTTATATAGAACAAAACATTTCGCCCGGCGGAGCAGCCGACATGTTGGCACTTACGCTTTTTATTGCGGCTGTCTGTACGGAATAATCTTCGAAAAACATAACCTTAATCGCCACTTGCTTTGAAAACTTGCCTGATTGCCTGAAGCAACGAAGTTTTTCACAGCAAACGGACTAACCATCTAAAACCAGTTTTGATTATGATAGAACTGATTAACCAAGGCGTTTATCTGCTTAACGGCACTGAAATCCGCACCAATGCACAGGGTATGCCCTGCGCTGATGAAGCCCGCGAAAACACCATTACTTACCAGATTCTGCGTCAGCACGATGTCGATGGTGCAAAAGGTAAAAAAATGCGCATCCGCTTCGACGCCATGATGAGCCACGACATTACCTATGTAGGCATTATCCAAACGGCGCGCGCTTCAGGACTTGAAAAATTCCCACTGCCATACGCCATGACCAACTGCCATAATTCACTCTGTGCAGTAGGTGGTACCATCAACGAAGACGACCACGTTTTCGGACTTTCGGCAGCAAAAAAATACGGCGGCATTTACGTGCCGACGAACATGGCCGTGATTCATCAGTATGCTCGCGAAGCCATGGTGAAATGCGGTAATATGATTTTAGGTTCCGACTCACACACGCGCTACGGCTCATTAGGCAATATGGGCGTTGGCGAAGGTGGTGGCGAACTTGTGAAGCAGTTGCTGCACAACACTTGGGACATCAATGCGCCCGAAGTGGTGCTGGTATGGCTCGAAGGGGCACCCAAGCGCGGTGTTGGTCCGCACGATGTGGCCATTTCTATGGTAAAGGCGGTGTTCGACAATGGCTTTGTCAAGAACAAAGTGCTTGAATTTGCCGGACCGGGCGTGAAGAACCTACCGATTGACTTTCGCAACGGTATCGACATCATGACTACCGAAACCACTTGCCTGAGCAGTATTTGGATTACCGACGAGGAGGTGAAACACCATTACGAAATACACCGTCGGCCCGAGGACTTCCGCGAACTGAAACCGGGTGCCACGGCCTACTACGATGGTATGATTCGCATCGACCTCAGTCAGCAGGAATGTATGATTGCTCTGCCCTATCACCCCTCGAATGCCTACACCATTCACGAATTGCAGGCAGACCCCGAACGCATTTTGCGCGAGGTGGAGGAAGATACCCGCAAACGCTACGGCGACAAAGTGCAGGTGGATTTGATCAGCAAAATACACAACGGTAAGGTACAGGCCGACCAGGGCATCATTGCCGGCTGTTCGGGCGGTACTTACGACAACTTGAGCCAGGCTGCTGCTATCCTCAAGGGTAAATCGACGGGCAACGACTATTTCAGCCTCTCGGTATTCCCGCAGTCTGTACCTGTTTCGATTGCTACGACGCGCAGCGGCATCAACGAGGAATTGCTCGAAGCCGGTGCTGTTATCAAACCTGCCTTCTGTGGCCCATGCTTCGGTGCGGGCGACGTGCCGGCCAACAACGGACTGAGCATCCGACACACCACGCGCAACTTCCCGAACCGCGAGGGTTCGAAACCCGGACAGGGACAGATTTCGCTCGTTGCCTTGATGGACGCTCGCTCCATTGCTGCTACTGCGGCCAATGGCGGTGTGATTACAGCGGCTACGGATGTGGCATACACCGATGAACATAAGCCTTACGAATTCGACGCTCGCATCTACGACCGCCGTGTGTTCTATGGTTATGGACATGCCAATCCTGAAGAGGAACTGCGCTACGGACCGAACATCAAGGACTGGCCCGAAATGTTTGCCATGAAGGACAACCAGCTGCTTGAACTCGCTGCCGTTATCCACGACCCCGTCACCACGACCGACGAACTCATTCCTTCGGGCGAAACGTCAAGCTACCGCTCTAATCCGCTGAAACTCTCGGAATTTGCCCTTTCGCGTCGTGTGCCTGAATACGTGGGCCACAGCAAACGCATACATCAGGACGATTTGGACTGCCGTGCCGGCAAATGTCCCGAACCAATACAGAAGGTGCTCAATCAGGTTGGTGCCACAACGGAAAACACTTCGTTCGGCTCTTGCGTATTTGCCAACCGTCCGGGCGACGGTTCTGCTCGCGAACAGGCTGCCAGCTGTCAGAAGGTGCTGGGCGGTGATGCTAACATTTGCTACGAATACGCCACCAAGCGATACCGCAGCAACTGCATCAACTGGGGCATTGTGCCTTACACGATTGATGCCGAAACTCCGTTCAACTACGAACCGGGCGACTATGTATTTGTTCCCGGCATTCGTCAGGCTATGCTCGATGGCAAGGAGGAAATCGACGCCAAGGTCATTTCATCTCAAGGTATCACCGACATCAAGTTGCACTTTGCCAATCTCACGCAGGCCGAGCGCGAAATCCTTGTCGAAGGTTGCCTGATGAACTACTACCGCAAGGCTTTACCGAAATAAACAGAAATCAACGCTTTTTGAATTTAAGGATAAAAACTTAAAAAACGCAACCCGTGCAGTGCCTGGGTGTCCACATACCGGGCACTGTACATTCTTTCATTTTTCCACTTATTATTCACCTTTTAAATGTCCTCTAAAATCCCTGTTATTCATTCGATAAGGGACGAGGCGCCAGTTTTTTACCATGGAAAAAATTAAAATGACTACGCCGCTTGTTGAAATGGACGGCGACGAAATGACTCGCATATTGTGGAAGATGATTAAGGACGAACTCATTCTGCCCTTTGTCGATCTGAAAACCGAATACTACGATTTAGGATTGAAGCACCGCGATGAAACGGGTGACAAAATCACCGTCGAAGCTGCCGAAGCCACCAAGAAATATGGCGTTGCCGTGAAGTGCGCCACCATTACGCCGAATGCTCAGCGCATGACGGAGTACGAACTGCACCAAATGTGGAAGAGCCCCAACGGCACCATCCGCTCCATTCTCGACGGAACGGTATTCCGCACCCCTATCACCCTGCCGACCATCAAACCGGCTGTGCGCAACTGGCAGAAACCCATTACCATTGCTCGTCATGCTTACGGTGATGTGTATAAAAGTGTAGAAATCCGCACCGAGGAAGAGGGTACGGCTCGATTGGTTTACGACACCAAAAGCGGTAAACACGAAGAAATCGTGATTCATGAATTCAAGGGCCCCGGCGTGTTGCAGGGTATGCATAACACCGACAAGTCCATCCGCTCCTTTGCCCACTCGTGCTTCAAGTTTGCCATCGACATGAAGGAAGACCTTTGGTTCTCGACCAAAGACACCATTTCAAAGAAATACGATGCTCGCTTCCGCGAAATTTTCGACGAAGTGTATGCCGAGTACAAGGACGACTTCGAACGCCTGGGATTGACGTATTTCTACACGCTGATTGACGATGCAGTAGCCCGCGTAATCCGCAGCAACGGTGGTTTCATCTGGGCTTGTAAGAACTACGATGGCGACGTCATGAGCGACATGGTTTCCACGGCCTTCGGTTCGCTGGCCATGATGACTTCCGTACTCGTTTCGCCCGACGGCAACTACGAATACGAGGCTGCCCACGGCACCGTAACGCGCCATTATTACAAGTATTTGAAAGGCGAGGAAACGTCGACCAACCCCATGGCCACCATCTTTGCATGGTCGGGTGCATTCCGCAAACGCGGCGAATTGGACAATCTGCCCGAACTCACCCGCTTCGGCGAACAGCTTGAAGCTGCTTGCTTCGACACCCTGAACGAAGGCATTGTTACCAAGGACCTCGTCAATTTGATGGAAGGCATCGAACCTAAAGCCGTCAACTCTGCCGACTTCCTGAAAGCCATTCGCCAACACTTGGAACAGCGCATCGCCTAACTCTTACACCACGCAATAGTGCCAATATTGGCTGACCATTGCTCCTAAGTAAGTGTTTCAGTATGAACGTACCTCTTCGTAACATCATACTGAAACACTTTTTTTGTGTCCGAATACATAATCCGTCAGTAACACTGGCCACATTGGTTTGTAGTAAAATTCCACACATTCCACACCCCACTCCCCAAATTCCACACCCATGCCAGCAATCGTGCCAAACTCGTTTTTATTGATTATCAGCGATTTCAGCCTCTTCACTTCATTTTGGCACACGCTTTGCGCTTTAATAGGGCAGAAACAACAAAACAATAACAAAATAAAACGACACGATTATGAAAAAGTTTTCAGTTTACGCCGTAATGGCCATGGGAGTTCTCACAGTGAGTAGCGCAGCCTTTGCCGGAACCACCGCCTTCAGTTCTCGCGGTTTGGTAAACACGGAAGTTTCTGACACCGTTGTACCTAAGGACACCGTACTGCCCGAAAAAACGGAAACGGAACAAACCGAAACGCAAACTGAAGCGTTCTATTCATTGACCGACACCGTTCTGCCTACCGACACCGTAGTGCCGCAGCAGGAGGAAACCATCCCGCAGCAAAAGGAAGAAACTACTCCGCAGCAGGAGGAAACCATCCCGCAGCAAAAGGAAGAAACTACTCCGCAGCAGGAAGAAACTATCCCGCAGCAAAAGGAGGAAACTACTCCGCAGCAGGAAGAAACTACTACTTCTGAATCAACCTTCGCTCTGAGCAACGACACTGTAGTTCCCGTCGACACGCTCATGCCTTCGAAAAAGGATGAACCGCAAACCGACGAACCCAAGCAGGATGAACCTCAGCAAAATGAGCCTCAGCAGGAAGAAACGGTTCCGGTACAGTAAAACGCACCACCACATACATTTCATAGTTCACGACATAGAGTACTGACTTCTATCCGGTTATTTGCAGCCTGATAGAAGTCAGTTTTTTCGTATATTGTTGAATGCCTCAACATATATTCCACACCTCTGAATACACCTTTCTCTACAACTCCCCTATGAAAAAGAAGAGGAACAGAACGCACCTCAGACAGGCCTATCTGCCTTACTTTCTGTGGTAACACAAAGTCAAAGAACGCTTAATTGCTTAATAGGTATTTTTGGTTTTTCATTCGTGAAGGCTAAAATTCTATCGAACGCATATACCCCTATATGCTCACAGCAACGAAAAAGCCTTGGTTCAAAACAGCTATTTGCTGCCGAACCAAGGCTTATCATTTATTGCACATCAATAACGAAGCAGAATGATCAAAGTTTATTCAGCTTTGTCCAAAACTTCGTATTTTGAATGTTTGCTCTTGAATTCAGGAACCAAATCCTTCATGCGTTTCACAATCTGCATATCGGTTTCTTGAATGCTCGAAGCAACGAGGGAATCAATGTGGTCAGACACTTCAGTATAATCATACTCGCGTACCTGAGCAATCTTAATTTTAGGATGGAAAGTCGGTTTCGTCGTTTCCTCTTCGTTAAGCACCTCTTCGTAGAGTTTCTCACCGTCGCGTAAGCCGGTGAACTTAATTTCCACGTCCTTGGCACCGCTCAACTGAATCATGCGCTTGGCAAGGTCAACGATGCGAACCGGTTTACCCATATCGAACACAAAGATTTCGCCACCATTACCCATGGTTCCTGCTTCAAGCACAAGCTTGCAGGCTTCAGGAATGAGCATGAAGAAGCGGATGATGTCCTTGTGCGTTACCGTAACCGGACCACCGCGACGAATCTGTTCGCGGAACAAAGGAATTACCGATCCGTTTGAACCCAGCACATTACCGAAACGCGTGGTAACAAACTGCGTAACGCCCTTGATTTTACCATCCTTAATGGCTTTGTCAAGGCTTTGCACGTAGATTTCGCAAATACGCTTGGAACATCCCATTACGTTCGTCGGATTCACGGCTTTATCGGTCGAAACCATCACGAACTTCTTCGTGCCGTATTTCACCGCCAAGTCGGCAATGACACGCGTTCCATCGATATTGTTGCGCACGCTTTCGCCCGGATTATTCTCCATCATGGGCACATGCTTGTAAGCTGCGGCATGGAACACATAATCAGGACGGTAAATGTCGAAAAGTTCTTCCATGCGTTCCTTCATGCAAATATCGCTCACGATGGTTTCGGCTTCGACATTGGGCCATTGGCGAGCCATCATCAGGCGGATATCATGCAGCGGAGTTTCGGCCTGGTCAATAAGTACCAGACGTTTCGGACGGAACTGGGCAACCTGGCGTACAATTTCGCTACCGATACTACCAGCAGCACCTGTAACGAGAATCGTATTACCGGTAAGTTGCTTTTCAACAACATTCAAGTCGATTTCAATTTTATCGCGCGGCAGCAAGTCTTCAATGTCCACTTCCTTGAGCTGACGGTGGTCAAGGTCGTCCTTGCCGTTCCATTCCTGCATTCCCGAGAACATAAAGATGTGAATACCGGCATCCATCAGTTTTTCCACGATATCAGGATTATTGCGGATAGACTCATTTTTGAGCGGCGAAACCAGCAACGATTTCACACCGCGGCTCTGCATGATGCTTATAAGGTTTTCATCGTTGGGGAAAATGGGGGAACCCATCAACCGGCGGCCTTGAATGTCCATGTCGCCATCATCGGCCACAAAACCTTTGATAACGTAAGTGTGTTGGCTATCGCGGTGAAGCATACTATTGGCAATAGCCACACCGCCTTCTTTCACACCGTAAATGAATACGCGCTTGCTCTTTTTATTCTTACGTGCATTGTCATACATATACTTGACCAATGCGCGAAGCAACCACATCAAGCACGTTGCCATCAATGCCGAAAGGCCTAAATCCTTCATGCGGATGGCAAAAATCCAGGAATCGGAATTCAAACCGTATTTGGCTACCACCGTAAGTCCCAAGCCCAAAAGCATGGCAAACGTAATGCGGTGTAAGTCATTAAACGATGAATAGCGCAAAACGCCCGAATAGGTATGAAAAGCTGCAAAACCCACTACATAAAAAAGCAAGTAAACTGCAAATGCCGCACTTAAAGGAACAATGTCCTGTGCCGTTGTCACTGCTCCATTGTTAAGGGCATACACGAAAATGTCTGAAAAGAATACTATCAAACAATCGAGTGCGAAAACACACCAGTATGGCAGTGCGTCTTTCGAAAAATACCAATTCGAAATTTTTGAAATCATGAGTTTGTATTAATTAGTTTCCTGCTTTGCGGCGAGGCTGATACATGGCCCATGCAGCAGCCCCGCAGTAAAACTTTTTTTTAATTATAACCGCGACCATAGCTGTAGCCGTAGCGATAACCGTAGCGATAGCCATAACGGCCATTCAGTTTTTCGGTACCATTAAGCACAATGCTTACGTTCTTGAAACGTTTCGAATGGTAAATACGTTCAAGTTCGGGCAACATCGTGCGGTCAAGCAGTCCGGCACGAACCACAAAGAGCGTGCGGTCTACCTGCTTTTCGATGATTTGCGTATCAGCCACAATTTCGATAGGCGGACAGTCGATAAACACATAGTCGAAATGGTCACGCACAGCCTCGATCAATGTAGCGAAACGGCCATTGTCCAACAATTCGGTGGGGTTCGGCGGAATGATGCCAACCGGTATCACGCTCAAGCCTTCGAATTTATCCGACTGCACCACAGCATCCTGCCAATTCTCGACATTGCCGTTCAAATAGTTGCTCAAGCCCACTTTCGGTGCGTCGAAATAAGTTGAAAGCGTTGTGTGGCGCATATCACCGTCGATAAGGAGCACCTTCTTGCCTTTGAGTGCAAACGAAACAGCCATGTTTACTGTAATGAATGACTTTCCGCTGCCAGGATTAAAGGAAGTGACAAGTAACACTTGACTCTTCGGGCCATCGGGTTTCGACATAAAATTAATATTCGAACGCAACACGCGGAATGCCTCGTTGATTACGTTGCGATTGCCTTCTTCCACCACCATGGTCTTCGTCGTTTTATTCCGACGACCAAACAAGCGGCGGTGCGTATCGCCATACAAGGGAATTTCGCCGACAATGGGCACATTCAATCCTTCCAAATCCTTTCGGCCGCGCACCTTATTATTCATCGTCATCATCAGATAAATCAGTCCGGCGGGCACAGCCAGTCCCAAGGCAAATGCCACCAGCAAAATCATGGGCTTGCGGGGCGAAGTGGGGAACACGCTGCCGCGCGGCGGTGTAATGATGCGCGTGTTGTAGGCAGCAAAGGCTTTCGACAGTTCGTTTTCTTCGCGTTTCTGCAGCAAATAAATGTAGAGCGACTCCTTCACCTTTTGCTGACGTTCCACCGAAAGCAAATATTTAGCCTGATTCGGATTCGAAGCCAACTGTCCCGTTGTTGTGCGCTCCTGTTTCCGGTAGCTTTCAATCTGCGTATTGAGCGAAGCAATGTGATTATTCAGCGACTCGTAAATGGCCTGATGCATATTTTTCAGCGAACGGCCCATGTCGGCAGCCACCGGACTTTCCTTGCTACTATTGGCAATCAGACGGTTGCGTTCAAGCACCATGCTGTTGTATTCAGTAATCAGGTTTTCCACATTCACGTTGGCAAGTCCCGAATTCGAAGGCAATGTCTGGTCCGACGATTTTTGCTGCAATTCATTCAGCACAAACTGTGCCATAGCTCTCTGGTTATTGAGCGTAAGCAGCGTTGTCTGGTTATTCAGAGCCTGCGTCATATACATGTTCGAAGCCTGCTGTACGTCGGGCAGCAAATTCCGGCTTTTATACGACGAAATGTTGTTGTCGACATGTCCCAAATCTGCTTCAATCACAGCCAAACGCTCACTGATAAACTGCGAAGTGCTTTCGGCCACCAGGTTGCGGTCCTGCACCCACTGTTCGTTATACACAGTGATAAGCGTGTTAAGAATGTCCTCAGCCTTTTTGGGTGATTCGTCCTTGATACTCAAATCCACCACGGTCGATTCCTTTGAATTGAGCGAAATGCTAAGCTGGCTCAGGTAGGCATCAGCCAGGAGGTTTGGTTGGGTATGAAAAAAGTGGATTTCTTCTCCTACGTATTCCTTGCCAAAATGCTTCGTACGACTCAACGTTACATTGCCACATGCCGTGTGTACGGTAGCATTAAAATTACCTTTGAACCTTCCTTCAATTTTTTTTCCATCCAGCTTACAATGGGTGATTTCGAACTGCGAATCTGAAAGCAGATTCACCACGAACGAAACTGCATGTGTTGCGTTTTGATTAAACGTAACAGCTATCGGACTGTCCTGATACAGATTAACCGTACGCAAGCCACGTCTCACGCTGTACACATTGTTCAACCCAAGTCGTTTCACCACTTCTGTCATGATAACAGGCGACTGCATCGTGATGATTTCATTGTTAATATTGGTGTTCGTACGCAAAATGCCGATATTCGACAATTCACTCGAAACACCTCCCGACATGGAACTGCTGTTCTTTGCATCTTCCTTTACCAGTACCGAAGCATTGCGTGTGTAAACAACGGGTGCACTCATCAAATACACCACAGCTACTACCAACGCAACGACCAGCGAAAGCAAAAACCAGTACCAGCGGGTTATACACATTGACCACAAATCAGTCAAACCGATTGTAGTTTCAACATCAGCATCTGACTGAACAGGCTGATTAACAGGTGAGTTCGTTTCTCTCATAAATTAAAGGTGTAAGGCTGTTTATTTCGTATAGTTTGTAGGATGCGGTTCGGTCAAACTGAATAACAAAAGCGTTTTCACATTGTCTGGCTTTCACCTTTCGCTACATTCGACATGTTAACTAAGTTCAGCGCTCTGTTTTGAGTTATTTTCTTAAAGCGTTTCACCAAATTGCCCAACGAAGATGCTGTCGCGATTTGATTCTCGTCAGCAATCATACGGTCCAGCAATTCTACATCATGTCGAATACGAGTCTGGGCCTCATACCCTCCCGGAACATGCTCAAAAACGCACCGATTCTGAGCATCCCAAGCCTCAATCGGCAACAAAATACGTGCCGAAAACTCGAACCTGCGGTTGTGGCCGTAATATATACGGTAATATATACTGCCACGTTCCTCATGCTGTTTACTCCTTTCGAAACGAACTTTTACAGATGGCATACTACTTATGAATATTGAAGGGCAAACAACACTGCTCTGAGTAAAGCATAACCGAAAACCAATGTTCATAAGGTTTCTTGTTTTTATAAACCAATACTCATCAATGGTAAAAGCCATCCTATTCACCAGAAATAGTGCCAACCCATAAATAATACAAAGAACGCAACCAAACCCTGATAGTTTAGTTTGCCTTCTTCTAATATACATCACACCCGTGTATCCCACAAGAACACACAAATGATCATCGAGCAGCATCGCTTCAAGCATTCCCACCGGCCAAACATCCTTGTATTTTATAAGGAAAACCCAATGAGAACTGACTACGATGAAATGGGAGAAAAAACAGAAACTCTTTCTACCAATGCCATCAAACCTGTTTGAACACACATGAACATTCCTCTTCTGATTGATGTAAAACAGACTCAAACTGCACACTTATCACAGAGAATAAGGCATAACGACCTGCATACATCAAAAAACAGAGGAATATGCTGACAACGAGAAGAAAAATAAAATCAAACCAGTCAAATAAAAACCGACTAAAATTTCGCACGATACAATCCGTTTCCTTTTAAATAATATGTATGTAATTGTACGAAACAAATTTGATTACACGTTATTTTTTCAACTCATTTCAGTCCGCCGCTTTCGAACAAAGCAACTTTATGTGAGCGTTACAAAATCCACACAGGCTATTGAATAACCATCAACTGTCAACAGCATCACGGCACCCAAAGCTATAGTCTGCTCTCGAAGTTCAAAACAAAAGAAGCCAACAGCAAATCAAGTTCCATTCCTTTGGCTCATCCTTGTTCGCAAACTCCTATGAAACGCAGTTTATTGCAAAATACACACCGAAAAATCACCTTTTCCAATGCATACCATGACATGCAAACTACTACGCAACAGCAATTAAGTACCAACCATTTCGAAGCCAACGCGACCCTATCAGTCCATAGCTCCGCTACGATATACATACTATAATCACGTAGCAAAATTACTAACTTTTGACTATTTTCCCAAGACTTTATGTCTTTTTTTTGAAATATCCCGTATTTTGAGCCAATGAATACGCCATATCTATATTCCTACTAGTAACTGCTTTGTAAACGAGTGCTAAACCAATATTTACACCCCCAAAAGTCACAAACAAAAAAGCTACACCCCATGCCTGCACTCCCCAAAAACCTGATGGCAATGTGGCTCATTTAGAACAATGTGTAAATGCAAAAAATAGCTTTTACTTGACAAAACAGCAATTACAACCATCAAATTAAACCTTTTTGTCTGAAAATAGTCATAAAACAAACGACTAATGTTGCACCTCTGAGCCAAAATGCCTAACTTGCGCCCTGTAATCCGGTAATTAGCCGGTAAACACCGCCCTGGAATTCCGTTTCCAATAGATTACTTTTCAAGAAGTATGGAACAATTCCTTCGCATTCCCCACCCTCTTTCGGCTCTTCGCAGGAACAAGCCTCCGGCAAACCCGAAGCCGACAACCAATCCCGAAGCTGACAACCGATTATAACATTAATTACATATATAAAAACGACATCTATGAAACGCTTAAAACTTTTTGTACCTCTGGCCATCGCCTTATTGATGACGGGCTGTGTATCGAAAAAGCAGTATGCCGACATGCAAGCCAAGTATCAGACGCTGCAATCAGAAAACGCAAGTTTGCAGCGCGACCTCAACGACAAACAGGTTAGCCTGGCCGAATGCAACTCTAATTCAAAGAGCCTGGCCGAACGCTTGGCCGATGAACAGGCACGCAACAAGGAAATGCGCGAGGCTTACAGCCAGTTGCAGAACTCATACCAGAGCAACGTACAGGCAGGCAACGTAAACATTTCAAAACTCGTTGACGAAATCAACGCTTCGAACAAGTTTATCAAGCAGCTCGTTGATGCCAAGAGCAAGAGCGACTCACTCAACCAAGCACTCACCAACAAACTCACCCGTTCACTCTCACGCGAAGAAATGAACGACGTCGACGTACAGGTGCTCAAGGGTGTAGTTTACATTTCACTTGCCGACAACATGCTCTACAAGAGCGGTAGCTACGAAATTGGCGACCGCGCCGGCGAAACACTTTCGAAAATCGCCAAAATCATCAGCGACTACAAAGACTACGACGTACTCGTTGAAGGTAACACCGACAATGTGCCCATCAAGCAGAAGAACATCCGCAACAACTGGGACCTCTCTACCCTCCGTGCCTCATCTGTCGTACAGGCCCTGCAAAACGAGTATGGTGTTGATCCCAAGCGTCTGACCGCTGCCGGACGTGGCGAATACAACCCCGTGGCCAACAACAGCACCGAAAAGGGTAAACAGCGCAACCGCCGCACCCAAATCATCATCACGCCGAAACTCGACCAGTTCATGGACCTCATCGACGAGGCTCCCGAACAGCAAAAGAACTAACGTATAACCTACGTATAAACGCCCAAGAGCCGACCTCATTTTCATGGTGAAGGTCGGCTCTTTTTTTTGAACGCCCAATGCCATGTAGCATTCCGTCATACGCATTTACCAGCCAATGTACACCACCAAACAGGCAAATCAACTTTTTACTTTACCAAAATGCGCTTCGTTTCAAAAAATAATTGTACATTTGCAACCGCTATACTACAAATCGGCCCCGTAGCTTAGCTGAATAGAGCGTCAGATTCCGGTTCTGAAGGTCTTGGGTTTGAATCCCAACGGGGTCACCACATGTTACACGCGGAAATTCTCACACCCGGGAATTTCCGCTTTTTTATTTTAAACTTCAGGTAAACTTAAGGTTCAGTCGCAAAAGCATGTGGTACAATTCAACAATGCATCTC